>JAAGKN010000338.1_pt1 | contig 247548 bp, 199 predicted proteins | sample 6206371 | NCBI WGS metagenome assembly JAAGKN01 (sample SAMN11533720, study PRJNA540317) | gut metagenome | isolation source: fecal pellets from male and female animal of same cohort | host: Peromyscus leucopus | place: USA:CA | collected 2017 | reverse complement strand
AGACTTTCAATTTTAACCATAAAAAGAGACTACCTAACTTTGATTGTTAGACAGCCTCTTTTCAAATGTTTAATTATATCTGTGGAAATATTGTGTTCTAACGCACAGACACTTTGGCTATTCGACCACCGGCTTCAACGAGGTAGATACCGGCAGGTAGACGGTTGGACGGGTTCATGCGCTGACCGCTCATGGTGTGGACGTTGAAGCGAGATTGGCCCTCAACACAGATGCGGCCGTTGATAACTGCTACTTTCAAAGGGTCATCGGGATTGAATGTAGCGGTGCCGATGGCAGTGGGCATCTCGCTCACTAACTTCAGTTTGAAGGCAAAGCCGGTGTCCTGATGGTTGTCGGTTGTTACGAAAGTGTCGGCCTGACGGTCGGCTTCGGTAGCGCAGAGGTAGCGGGTAATGCCGTCGCTCTCACAGCCGGCTATGATATATTGCCCTTTACCGATGTAAGTGAGCGTCCAACCGCTGGCGTTGGTTTCGGCTACGGCCGACTGTACGATGTTTAACAAGCCGTTTACTATTGTTTCCGGCTGGATGATGCGGTTTGTCTTGCGGTTTACTATAGCAGTAGTACCGTTGTCGTTTTTGAGAAGTTTCCACTCTTGTTCGTTGGCGTCGTTTTTTTCAAGGGCAAAGCAGAAGGGAATGTCGGTGGTACCGGCTGTGACGGCATCGGTTTGTTGTAGGCAGAGTCCGGAGAGGGCGGTTTTTGCACAGGTGATGCGGTACCATCGCGTGTTCTCATCATCGCTGTAACTGAGTGTGTTGTCTTCGAATTCCACGAAGCGGAAGGCGCTGTTCTCACTATTTGAATAGTTTGAGCCCACCATCATGATGACGTAGTTGCGCGAGCCGCCGTTATTAGCTTGATGGAGATATGTTTCTGAGGCATCGATGCCGGCAGGTGCTTTGGCAGCGGCAATGTTGAAGTATCGCCCGTTGCCTACGGCGGCGTCTGAAATCTTGAAACTGGCGGCATTGGCGGTGGTAGCGGCCACGCCGATGGCTTTATCTGAGTCGTAGCGCACGTTCATATAATGGCCTGACTGGCGGTTTACGAACCGATAACTATAACCGTCGGCTTCCACTCGCCAAAGTTGTGCTGCCGTTTCAGTTTCGTCATTGGAGTCGATGAGGGCGTGGCCGTACACGTCGCCGTCGGGTTGCTCCGTCATGACACGATCTGTTCGGTCGCCGTCGCCCAGCACTTGGATGTAGTACCACACAGGGGCTTCGGCTGTGCTTGTTAGCGGGCGCTGAGCCTGTGTAGACAAACAGGAGAGAAGCAGGCAGAGTCTGAGTACTGCCAGTCGGTAGAATTTATTTCTTTTCATGGCTTTTCGTTATTGTTGGTTGTTGGAAGAAGAAATAGTTTTAAGGTATAGCAGATAAGCCTCATCGCGGTTCAGGGCTTTGTCGTAGATGCGGGCACAGCTGATAGTGCCCTCTAAGCTGTATTGTGCGTAATTGCCCGTAGAGGCGTCGCCGCCCAAAGCAATCCAGTGAGCGTTTTCGTTTCCGGGGAACGATAGGGCCCCCGAGGCAGTCATTTCTCCGGCCGGTTTTCCGTTGACAAATATACGCGTGACAGCACCTTCGGCATCGTAGGCGGCCACTACGTGGTAGGTCTGACCGACTTGAACCTTTACGTTGCTCTTTAGAACTTTATAGCTACCGCCGATAAAGGCATAGAAGCAGATTTGGCCGCCTGAGGCTTGTTCGATGCCGGCAAAACCGTTTTCTTGTCCGCTCATGACGCACATGTTGGAGAGGGTGTTGGGGGTGTAGACGGTTTCGAAAGTAAAGGCGCTTTGGAAAGCTGTTTTCATTGTAGCGTTTCCGGCATAGTCAATGCGATAGTAGCATTGTTCGTTGCCGTTGAAGTGGGGGATGCAGCCGTTTTCCGTTTCATTCATGGCGGGCAATTCCGTGCCGTGGCTGATGGGGGTGCTTTGGGCGGAGATGTCGGTGGCCTCGCCCGCTTTGTTCCATACTACGTCGAGCAGGTCGGCTGTAGGGCATTCGGTGTCGGGATTGGGTGTGTAGGCTGCTGTGTGGAAAGGCTCGCTCATGAGCGGTGCCGATTCGTTGTCGTAGGAGTCGATGGCTATGACGCGTGCTGTCAGCTCCGTGTCTTCGGCCATTCCGCTGAAGATCATTGTGAAACTCTGTGGCTGGCGACTGTTGAGGTAATAGCCCGAGAAGCAGGTGCTGCGACTTACTACGTTTCCGGCCTTATCGACCACTTCCGCGCGATAGCGGTGTACGGTTTCGTCGTCGGTGGCCTGAGGAAAAGTAATGGTGCAGCGGTCATCGGTGATGTCGCTCACCTCAAGGCTGGCTGTGTCGGCAAACCGGGGGGGCTCGCCGCCTGTGCGGTCTTTATAGGTGAAAGCTGTGCCGTCGTGTGGCGCGAGAACATTCCAGCGGGGCAGGATTTCCTCGTCTGAATAGGTGTCCCAACGCTGTATTTCAATATTGCTGTTGCCGTCGGTCTGAACGATTAGCCCTTCGGTCACGTAGTCGTACTGGTCGGGGTGAATGCCTTCGTCCACAATGTTCGGTTCTACTTCGGAGTAGGTGGATGAACCGACATTAATGCTCGTGAATACATTTTGGTTGATGGAGCGTGGGTCGCCTAATGGAAAATGGGAATGCCCGCTGAAGAGGACAATTTGCGGGTACTGTTCCAAAATGTCGGTGAGCTGATTGGTGCCCCATCCGCCTTCGCCATTGCACGATCCATACACCGTGCCGTAAGCCGGCACGTGAGTGAACACGAAGATGGGTTTGCCGGGATAGTCGCGGGCGGCGCGCTGGAGCGATTGTTTCAGGAATTCGCGCTCGGTGCTACCGTAGCCATCGTAGCCTCTCCGGCCGCGGATACTCACGAGAACGAAGGGATAGCCCTTTATTTCGACAAACTGGTCGAGCGGCTGACCGGTGAACTTGCGGAAATTATCGTAGCCGTTGGCATCGTAGTTGTCGTGGTCGCCCTCGACGCAGTATACCTTGATGCCTTCGGGCACGTTGTCGGTGTTGATGAACACGCTTTTGAAGTCGGCATATTGTTCCGCTGTGCCGCCGTCGGTGAGGTCACCGCAGATGAAGAGGGCGTCGATGTCACCTTTCGAGAGCAGATGGCGCAAGGCGCGCGGCACTTTTACCATAGGGCCTTCGCCCTTTTGGTTACCGAAGTGAAGGTCGCACATCACGGCGAAGCGCGGGTAGCCCTCGAACGACTGGCTGACGGGTATGTTCACGGCGTTGCCGCCAGCGGCTGTCAGCGTAATCTGGTCTTCGCGGCTGCCGGGGAGTGCCATGTTTTCGGCTGTGTATTCGCAACACACAGCGCCGGTCTTTTCGTCGGTTGACTCGCCGGTTTGTTTCACCCAAGTGGGGAGTGTCTGCGCTACATCGGCGTTGGCCGCCATGGTCAGGGTGAAGCGGGTGCCGTTGTTAGTGAGGTTTATCGCCTTTTCCGCCACTATCACTTCCGGTTGGTTGCCGAGTTGCTGCAGTCGCAGGCGGGTGGTGAGACCGTCCTTGGCTGTGAGAGTAACAACCGTAGCGCGACTGGTGTTTTGATTGTTGGTCGGCACAGAAATAGTTAGATTTTGATTCTCAACAGAGGTTTCACACCATGGCTGTTCACTGCTGGTGCTAACCTTCAGGTTGGTGTTGAGACCGATGGCATAGTGGTGAGCCCCGGCGGTGAATACGATACTAGAGTCGGCCGGTTCAAGCCGCAGATAGGTGCTGCCTTCCGGCGCAACAGAAGCCAGAACATAGCGCTGCGCCTGCAGCGGTAGGAATGGCAGCGTCAGCATCGCCAGAAGCATGATGACAGCATTCCGTTTTTGTTTGATGACGTTCATAGAGAGTTTTGTTTTTGTTGATGATGAATTAGAGATTTTATGATTGGTTTTAGTTCGTGTGTCGAACTTTCAACGGTATTGCAAAATTAGGCTGTAAAATAATGTTCTGCAAGGGTATATAGATTGAAATATAGAAATTTATTTTAATAAATAATTGATAAACAAAGTTTTATAATATTTTAATATGGAATTTGGTATTGTCTTGAAATAGGAAAACAGTTATAAATTTCTTCAGAAACTATGAAAAAGTCCCTGGCCGGTGAGTGCGATGCGAGTGTGTGACGGTGTTTTTTAGTTCGGATTAGTTGGGGCGCCTCTGCAATATGGAGGTGATTGTAAATTTTCTGTAGCCGCAACCTTATTTAACGGACAGAAAACATTAACTTTGCGTTGCTGTTGGCCTGTTGGCCCTCCAGCCGGATAGTATTCAAATACCTCCTCAATTTTATAATCATGAAAATAGGTCGGGCGGTAGCCATTCTGCTTCTTTATATTGCAGGTGCTGGTATGAGCGTTTTGTCGGCTGAGAATCTGGACTCATTGCTTCAAGTGCTTGATACCTGCCTGATGAACCGGGCCCATTACGAAGCTGTGTTTCAGAAAAAGACGCGGGCCGTAAAGGCGCGAGCGCAGCATGCCGCCACGAAGGAAGAAGCCTTGAAGGCGTGGAACCAGCTCTGCATAATGGAGTTTGCCCACCATGGCGACGAAGCTCTTGCTGCGTGTGAAAAGGCTGGCGCTCTGGCGCGTCAGCTGGGCCACTACACTTTGGCGGCCGATGTGGTGCAGCGCGAGGCCATGGTGCTCGGCATGTGTGGCTTTCCTTGGGAGGGCAAAGTCTTGCTCGAGGCTGCCAGAAACGATTCGACCTTGTATCCTTATTTGCGGAAGAATTATCACACAACGCTCTACGACCTCTACGATTATTTTCATGCCTACGACCTGCCCTCGGACCTGCTTGACCGTAATTATGCCTTTCTTCAAACATTGGAGGACACCATCCGTCGTTATGAAACCGACTCCACCACTCTTTCGTTGACATTCCATTACAGCACGCGTAAAGTTGACGATATGATTGCCCTTCTCAAGCGCCGTCTGGAGGAAGTCGGCCCGGAGGTGAAAGGAGTGATAGCTACTACCATCTCGAACAAATATTTTCTCAAACGCGACATTCCCCGGCGCGATTATTACTGGGCTTTGGCGGCTATCTGCAACATCCGCTCAGCCCGTCACGACAACGAGGCTCTCACGCGTTTGGCTTCCCGCATGGTGGAAACCGGCTCTTGGCAGCGGGCTTTGCTCTACGGCCGTGCTGCTTACGAGGAGGCCCGGCTCTATAACTCACGTTCTCGGTTGATTGAGGTGGCCCCCGTATTGGCCGACGTGCAGCAGCATACGGTGGAAGAGATGCAAAGTCAACGGCGTGTGTTTGGTGTATGCGCTTTGGTGGGCTTGCTACTGCTGGCAGGCACTGCCTTGTGGGCTCTCAGGCTGAAACGCCGTGCCCATGTGCTAGCCGCTGAAGTATCCGGATTACAGGCGGTGCTGGCTGAAAATATCAGAACTATCGACGAATGCCGCTTGGCGGTGACAGATAAGAACGAGAGTGCCATGCGCTTTCTGAAACTGGCGCTCGACTCCGTATTGAAGTTTGAGCAGATGCGTCAGCTCGTGCTCATGAAACTCGAGGCCGGCGAGGGCGAACGCTTGAAAAAGATGGTGAAGAACCCGGCTTTGCTCGACAATTTCAAGGAAACCTGTCTCAAGCGTTTCGATGTAGCCTTTCTGCGTCTTCATCCCGCTTTTTTGAAAGAGGTCAATGCCTTGTTGCGGCCGGAATGCGCTCTGGTGTTGCCAGATACTGAAATAATGAACAATGAATTGCGGCTACTGGCTTTTCTGCGTATCGGTATTACCGACAGTGCCCACATTGCCGCCATCTTGGGCGTGTCGGTCAATACGGTATATTGTTATCGTACGAAAATACGCGGTTGGGCCATCGACCGCAAGAATATTGAGCGGCAGATTGCCGAGGAAAAATAGGCATCGACCGTTTTGTTTGTTGCGGGGAAATTTCTGTTACACTTGTTGTTATAAGGAATTTGGATCATCCAAGGAGATTATCTCTTTGAGTGGTTTTGTCACTTGATAGTTTTAGCCGGCCGCAAAAAGTAAAAAGACAGCGCCAGGTCATTGCCACGGATGACTCCGTTTGCATGCCTTGGCGCCGTCTGTAGTTGGTGAATGTTGTCAAAGTTAGTTATCTGCGGCCGCCAATATTATTTCACTGAGCGTGGGGTGGGCGTGTACGATGTTGCGCAGTTGGTTTATAGTTGCTTTGAAGTTCATTGCCACAGCTATTTCGTGTATAAGATCGCTGGCATGTTGTCCTAATATACTGGCCCCTATAATCTCGCCATTTTGTTTGGTGAGTATTTTAACAAGGCCTTCGCTGGCATTGGCGCTCAGCGCCTTGCCGTTCGCGCGGTAAAAAGACTTGTGTACGACATAGTCTATCGCATTAGTTGTACAAACCTCTTCCGTCATGCCTACGCTGGATAGTTCGGGGACCGTAAAAACCGCAGCGGGAATGATGTCGAGGCGTATGGTATCGGGGCATCCGCTTATATGATTCAGCGCCCGATAACTTTGAAAGGTTGCAGCATGTGCCAAGGGGCACAGACCGTTTACATCGCCCACGGCATAGACACCTTTAACCGAGGTCTCCATATTCTCATCCACTTCTATGCCTTGCCGGTTGATGGTTATTCCTATTTTTTCGAGACCGAGGTTTTCCAGGCGTGGGCGGCGTCCTACGGCCATGAGAACGAGGTCTGCTTCGGCTGTTCCCTGTTTGCCCTTTTCCTCAAATCTTACCAAGTAAGTTCCTTTTGCGTCGTTGCTTTCCTCGATACCGGTTACGGCCGCACCGGTTTTGAATGTGAGTCCCTGTTTTTTGAGTTCCGAACGCAAGCGTTTGGCAATGTCGCGGTCGAAATTGGGAAGTACCTCTTTACAATATTCCACAACGGTTACTTCGCTGCCGAAGGTTGCAAATATAGAAGCAAATTCAAGTCCGATCACTCCGCCCCCGATAATACAAAGGCGTTGTGGCACTTCTGTGAGCGATAACATTTCGCTTGACGTGATCACCCGCGGTAGGTTGCAGCCAGGCACCGGCAGACGTTTCGCTTCTGAGCCCGTGGCTATGATAATGTGTTTGGCTTCATACTGTTCGCTACCTACGCTGACACTTCGGGCAGACACCAGTTGGGCCCTGCCTGTTACATAGGTGATGCCCGGTGTTCTCATGAGTTGCATGATACCATCCCCGAGTGTTTTTACTACCCCTTCTTTCCGTGCCATGGCACCGGTGATATCGGCTATTGGTTGCGGGCTTTCTTTGATGTTTCCAGTCGTTTCTCTTGACGCCTTCAGCACTTGGGCCGAATGGCAAAGGCATTTGGTGGGTATGCAGCCTTCGTTAAGGCAGGTCCCACCAGGTGCTTTGGCCTCGATGATGACGACAGAAAGGCCTTTGCGTGCCGCTTTTACGGCACACTCGTAGCCTCCGGGACCGGCACCAATTATAATAAGGTCTGTTTTCATATTATTTTGAAGTTGCAGAGGTTAATGAAGTATGTGGAGAAACAAGTAATCCCATCTTCCCGGTATCTCAGGGACGGAACGACATGTTTCTCCGCACATAATGACTTTTTAATAAGTGAATTTGGCAGCTTTCACGGCCAAAACATCGTCTGGGCGACCTATGGGAGTATGATGTGGTGCCATCTTCAGCATTTCAGGATTCTCTTTGGCTTCTTCTGCAATCTTCTTCATGACGCTGATGAAACTGTCGAGTGTATCCTTGTTCTCACTTTCCGTTGGTTCTATCATCATCGCTTCGTGGAACAGCAATGGGAAATAGATGGTGGGTGCATGGAAACCATAGTCGAGCAGGCGTTTGGCAATGTCAAGCGTAGTGACGTGCTCAGGGCTGTGAGGGTCGCCGGCATATTCGGGACGAAGGCCATCGAAAACGAATTCGTGTTTGCATAGTCCGTCGATGGGGAGCAGATAGTGCCCTTTAAGTTTTTCTTTAATGTAGTTGGCGTTAAGTACCGATAGCTCTCCGGCCATGTGAATGTACTCCTTACCCATAGACAGCAGGTAACCGTAGGCACGGACTACGATGTTGAAATTGCCGAGGAAGGAGGAAATGGTGCCTAAAGCATCGGGGCTGAATCTCACTTCAAACTGCCCCTGCTCATTCTTGATAACTTGCGGATTAGGCAGGAACTCTTCAAGCCCCTCTCTAACTCCAACGGGACCGCTTCCTGGTCCGCCGCCACCGTGAGGGGTGGAGAACGTTTTGTGCAGATTGATGTGCATGACATCGAAGCCCATGTCGCCCGGCCGGCAGACGCCCAGCATCGGATTCAGATTGGCACCATCATAATACATGAGTCCACCGCATTCGTGAATTAGTCTGGCAATTTCCGGAATGCGGCGTTCAAAGATTCCCAAGGTATTAGGATTAGTCATCATCATGCCCGCGATGTCATCGCCTAACAGCGGCTTGAGATCCTCAACATCCACTGTTCCGTCAGCGGTGCTTTTAACTTCTACAATTTCGAGTCCGCAAACAGCGGCGGACGCCGGGTTCGTGCCATGAGCCGAATCCGGTATAATGATTTTGCGGCGTTGGGTTTCGCCACGCTTCTGGTGGTAGGTGCGTATAATCATGAGGCCGGTCAGTTCACCATGTGCCCCAGCGTAAGGATTTAGCGTAAATTCTGAAAGGCCGGCAATTTCCGACAATATTTTCTGTACGTTGTAATAAACTTCCAACGCGCCTTGGGCGTATTTCCATTGAGCCGGATGAAGATTGGTGAAAGCCTGCAGTCCTGCAATCTCCTCGTTGATCTTGGGGTTATATTTCATGGTGCAGCTGCCCAGCGGATAAAAGCCCGTGTCGACGCCGAAATTATTATTGGACATATTTGTGTAATGGCGTACCACTGTCAGTTCATCTGTTTCCGGCAGTTCTACGGCCTTTTCGCGCAGCAGCTGTTGGGGGAGACTATATAGAGTATGCTCTTTCCACGCATTCTGAGGTAGGGAATAACCGGCGCGGCCAGGTTTTGAGTGTTCAAAAATAAGCTGGCCATAATAGGTGTTATTCATGGTTGAATTTATTTATAATGTTTCTGACATCTAATGTATTGTACGAATTATGCGGCGTATTTTTTTGCCGCCTGTATGAGGCACTCCATTTCTTCGGGTGTGCGCTGTTCGGTTACGGCAAAGATGACGATGTTGTCGTCCCCTTCGGCTATGACGCCGGCCAATATGCCGTGTTTTTCGGCTAATTCGTGTTGGAATTCTTCCAGCCGGGACTTGTTGCCTGTAAAGCGCAGGGAAAATTCGTTGAGAAACGATTGTTGCGGATGTACTTCCTCGAAAGCTCCGGTCTGAAGCAACTGTTCGTATAGGTAGTGAGCCCCCGAGTAGGATATTTCATTGACTTCGCGCAAGCCTTTTTCTCCCATTAATGACAGATAGGCGGCCACGCAAAGACACATGAAACCTTGTGCCGTGCAGATATTGGATGTCGCTTTTTCTCTTCGGATGTGTTGTTCGCGTGCTTGCATTGTCAGTACAAAGCAGCGATTGCCTTTGGCATCTTGTGTCTGTCCGACGATGCGTCCCGGCATTTTGCGGATAAGAGATGATTTTGTGCAAAGATACCCGATGAAAGGACCTCCGAAGTGCATCGGGATTCCCAGGCTTTGTGCTTCGCCGCAGGCAATATCGGCTCCCCATTCTCCGGGAGACTTCAATACGCCGAGTGCCGAGGCTGTCGTGTTGATGACCAATAACGATTTAGCGGCGTGGCAGGCTTCGGCCAGTCCGCTAAAGTCCTCAATAACGCCGAAATAGTTGGGTTGCGGTACAATAACGCCAGCGATGTCTCCCCCCTCCAGTGCCTTGAATATGGCCGCTTTGTCTGTAGTCTTCTCCGGTGCGGGAGGTACGATGATAAGCTCTACGCCATGAAACTTTGCGTAAGTTTCAACAACCCGTAATGTCGTTGGATTGAAGGTTTGTGAAATCAAAACCTTATTACGCTTTTTGGCTGAGGCAATACACATGAGCATGGCTTCGGCTGTAGCTGTGGTGCCGTCGTACATCGAAGCGTTCGACAGGTCCATGCCAGTGAGGCGCGCCATCATTGTTTGATATTCGAAAATGTATTGCAAGGTTCCCTGCGATATTTCTGCCTGATAGGGCGTGTAGGATGTGGAGAATTCGGAGCGGGAAGTGATGTAGGGGATGACACTGGGAATATAATGGTCGTAAACGCCGGCTCCGGCAAATGACTTCAGCTGTATATTCTTGTCAGACAATTTTTTTATATGTCGCCTTATTTCAATTTCCGACATTGCTGAAGGTATGTCGAGGTCTTTTTTCAGTTTTAGTTCCTCCGGAACCTCAGCGTAAAGTTCTTCCAGGGATTTTACGCCGACAACTTCCAGCATGGCTTGCAAGTCTTCGGCGGTGTGGGGTAGGTATTTCATGGTGTGCACGGTTAGCTGTGTTTGTCTGTTTATCATAAGGAGTAACGAGCAGATATGTTTGTGCATCGGGCGGATGTAAAACATATCGTGCTCGTCATACCTTTTTGCTAAAGATTAATCAGATAAAGTTAGTGGCTTCGGTCTCTCCGAATCTTTCAGCCGCATATTTTCTCATAGTCGGCGGCGCTCATGAGCGCGTCGAGTTCGCTCTTATCGCTGAGCTTTACCTTGATAATCCAATTTTCAAAGGCATTTTGGTTTATCAGTTCGGGAGCGTCTTCAAGGGCTTCGTTGATTTCAACCACAACGCCGCTTACGGGAGACAGCAAATCGCTGGCGGCCTTTACGCTCTCCACTGCGCCGAATTCCTCGCCGGCCGTGACTTCGTCGTCAACTTCAGGCATGTCTACGTAAACCACATTGCCCAGTTGCTCCTGAGCATAGTCGCTGATGCCTATGTAGCCGAAATCGCCCTCTATTTTTACGAATTCGTGACTCTCGCTGTAATATAATCCTTCGATAACTTTTGCCATGGTAATTGCAGTTTTTTATGAGTTAGTAAATGATTTTAGTGTTTTTATTTCTTATAGTTTTTCTCGTAGAAGCGTTTTTTTATGATTGTTCCCGGATGTAATTTCCGGTGAATGCGCACTTCAACGGCGTTTCCTAATTTTGCGTAGGCGGTGTCGATAAGTGCCATGCAGACACTCTTGCCGGTAGAAATGGAGTTGTAGCCGGTTGTGACATGGCCGATAACCTTTCCGTCGGCTTCGATGTCATAGCCATGGCGGGGGATGGCCCGTCCGGCGAGCTCTATGCCTACTATTTTCTGTTTGACGCCTTCCGCCTTTTGTTGCAGGATGGCTTCTTTGCCGACAAACTCTTCCTTATCCGTTTTGACAAAGATGCCGAGGCCTGCCATGATGGGAGAAATTTCGTCGGTGAGTTCGTCGCCGTAGAGTGGCAGGCCAACTTCGAAGCGTAAGGTGTCGCGGCAGCCTAAGCCGCAGGGCTTGACCTGGTTGCAGACCATAAGTTTTTCCCAGCTGCGGTTGATGTAATCGTGCGAGGCGTATATTTCAAAACCGTCCTCGCCTGTGTAGCCGGTGCGGCTGACGATGATATTTTCGCCTTCTGTATCGTGGATTGTGAAATGGTAAAATTCGAGGTCCTCGCATGGTATGCCTAAAACCTCCTGCATGATTTTTTCAGACTGCGGCCCTTGTACGGCCAGTTGCCCGTAGTGTTCGCTTTGGTTGTCTATGACGATGTCGAAGCCTTCGGCGTGTTTTCTTATCCAGGCGTCGTCTTTGTCGATATTGGCTGCGTTGACAACCAGGAAGAATTCCTTTTCCCCCATTTTATAGACGAGCAGATCGTCAACGGTTCCACCGTTGCCATGGAGCATCATGCCGTAGAAAATCTTGCCCGCCGGTGCGTTGCTGATGTCGTTGGTGAAGATGTGCTGAACGAAGCGTTCGGCGTCGTTGCCGGTGATGAGGATTTCGCCCATGTGGCTGACATCGAACACGCCGCAGGCTTGGCGGACGGCGTTGTGCTCGTCTGTGATGTCCGAGTATTGGATAGGCATTTCAAAGCCTCCGAAAGACACCATCTTGGCGCCGAGCGCCACGTGCTTGTCATAGAGGCAGGTTTTTTTATCAGACATAAAAAACAGTATTTAAGGTTAGTATAATTAGTAAGTTGGATATACCTTTTTCAAGTTTTGCCGAGTAAATCCGTCAGGGCTTCAGCCGATAATCCACGTATGCTCTTCTCGGGGTGGTGCCGCTGAATGGCTGTTGTGATAGCGGCCTGTGAGAACTCCCCGCCCAAAAACGCTTTACGGAAGGCTGCAAGACTGTCGTCCTGCTCGAAAAAGTCGCCGGAGAGTTCTACATTCCTGATGGAGCCGGCTGCGATGTCAAAGCGGATTTCTATTTTTCCGCATCCATCTATTCGGCTGGAATAAACTATCGGGGCTTCATGCCGGCGGCCGTATAGAAATTCGTCTTTATAGTATTTCGCTTCGATGGCTTGTATGGCTTTGACATCTTCGGCCGTCAGGGCGACCGATCGGTTGGTCAGAGAGCGGATGAGGTGCGCGCGCAATGTCCCGATACTGTCCGGGATGGCATTCTTCAGCAGTCCGATGCGGCTTCTCACGCTTTTCACGCCCGCTGATTTCAGCTTTTCCATATCCGGCTTCAAGGCACCGCTCATCAGGGCGGCGTTCGTGTCATAGAGCATAGTGCCATGAACGATGTTGCGGTTGGCCGAGTGATAGAAGGCGTTGCCGCAGATTTTGCCGTGCCCGTTGAGCACGATGTCATTGCGTCCGCTGACGGAAACATCCGCCCCTAATGCCCGCAGGGCGTGGGCCACATTTTGCGCATAAGCTGCGAACAGGGGCTCTACGGCTCCTGCGCCGGTGACGAGACTGAACATGATGTTGCCGTTGTCCGCAAAAATGCAGCCTCCGCCACTGCGGCGGCGGATGACATCAATGTTGTTCCGCCGGCAAAAGTCAAGGTCTATTTCCTGACTGATGATTTGGTGGCGGCCAAATACGACGGTAGGAGAGAGAATCCAGGAGAAAAAGTAATTGTCGGGAGGCATGCTGGCCGCCACATATTCTTCTGTAGCCAGGTAGAAGGCCGCTCTTTGCGGGCCTACGGGGGGTAGCTCAATATGGCAAGCCGGAAATATCTGTGCTCCGTCGTTTTTCATAGGTTCGAGGTTGGTGGCAGGTGCCGCTCTGCCGTAATGGTCCTTTTCCAGGGAAGAAGGGCCGGGCATTATTTGGAGGGCCCTCAAAAGTAGAAAAAAAGCTTGGGCTTGCAAAGCGATAAAACTTTTTTAACGGAAATAAAATCGCGAGGGCTTTGCGGCGGCTTTTCCCGGCCTTGTCATTTTGCCTTTTTCGCCTTCCGACTTTAACGTTTTTAACTTTCCGTCACATTTCGGAAAGCTGAAATCCGGACGGCAAGTAGTGGTGTTGAAAAAGTCCGTATTGGAATTTTAACGCGAATACGTCGTTTTTAAATTGCAATACTTGGAATTTCCGGTAAATCCGGTTGTGTTTTTGTCTGAAACTCCTGTGTTTTACAGAAAAAAGCGGGACTTTCCCCAAGGAGGTCCCGCTCTGCTATTGCAAATATACAATATTTTTCGGCCAAAAGCAAGAAATGTTAAAATCAGCGTTCCCGGATGAAGGTCGGCGTGCCTGCGGGTTTTTCAGATAAGGCTTTTGCAAGAAGGGGTAGTTGAGGAATAACGGGAAACTTGTGCTATTTCTCTTGTTTTCCTTCGTATATTCGATAAAATTCTGTAAGTTTGCAACAATAAAGTACACATTGGTCCGGCGCATGCTTTGCGCGGTGCCGGGATGCGGCCGCTTGCTTCTGCCATTCTGTTCCCGGGTGGCGGTGTGAGCCGGAGGATTTCCTGCATAAAGTTCTTATGAGAAAAGTTGTCATCATTATAGCATGGAGCATATTCGGATTGCTCGTTCTTTTAACAACGCTTGGTTATTTCGGCATTCGTGAGGGATGGATTGGCTATATGCCGCCGCTCGACGAATTGCAGAGCCCTATCAATAAGTATGCCTCGCAAGTTTATACGGCCGATGGTAAGGTTATCGGCACGTGGTCGCGTAATGAGAATCGCGTTTTTGTGGACTATGACAGTATATCTCCTCACATGTTCGATGCGCTGGTTGCCACGGAAGATGTGCGTTTTTATGAACATTCCGGCATAGATTTCCGTGCCTTGGGGCGTGCCGTTATCAAGCGCGGCCTGTTGCGTCACGCCGAGGCCGGAGGTGGCAGCACCATAACCCAGCAATTGGCCAAGCAACTCTATTCGTCGACAGCCGAGAGCACGGTGCAGCGATTGTTGCAGAAACCTATCGAATGGGTGATAGCCGTGGAACTCGAGCGCTATTACACAAAGGAGGAAATCATGACTCTCTATCTGAATTACTTTGATTTCCTGCACAATGCCGTAGGTATAAAGACAGCCGCTCAAGTTTACTTCAGCAAGCATCCGCGCGATCTGACTGTCAACGAGTGCGCCATGCTGGTGGGTATGTGTAAGAATCCGTCCTATTATAATCCGGTGAGAAACCCCGAGCGCTGCCGCGAACGCCGCAACGTGGTGCTGCAGCAAATGGTGAAGGCCGGTTACCTGGACCAGGCGGAATGTGCTTCACTCAGTGCCGAACCGATAGCCCTGAACTTTCACCGGGTGGATCACAAGGAGGGCGAAGCGCCTTACTTGCGCGAGTATTTGCGGCGCATCATGATGGCAGCGAAACCCGATTCGAAAAATTATCCCCAATGGGCGGCTGGGCAATATTATTCCGATTCATTGGCCTGGGAGAATGACCCGCTTTACGGCTGGTGTAACAAGAATAAGAAAAAGGACGGCCGTCTGTATGATATTTATACCGACGGACTGAAAATCTATACAACCGTTGATTCGCGTATGCAACGCTATGCCGAGGAGGCTATGCGCGGACATGTAGGGCTTTATCTTCAGAAGCAGTTTGAGAAGCAGCGGACGGCGTCCGGTAAGTTCCCCTATGCCGAAAACGTGAAGAAGGAAGACGTGGACCGCTATTTGCGCAAGGCTATGAAGCAAAGCGACCGCTATCGGCTCATGAAGCAGGCCGGCGCTACTGATGAAGAGATTGAGAGGGCCTTTAATACGCCGGTTCCTATGACAGTGTTTACTTACCAGGGCGACAAGGACACTGAAATGACGCCGATGGACTCTATCCGTTATTACAAGTCGTTTCTGCGCTCGGCGTTGGTTTCTGTAGACCCTGCGACCGGCTACGTGAAAGCTTATGTGGGAGGAGCCGACTACCGCTACTTCCAGTATGATCTGGCCATGACGGGACGGCGCCAGGTCGGTTCTACCATGAAGCCCTATGTGTATACCATGGCGATGGAGGACGGCTATTCGCCCAACTCTACCATTCTCAACGTGCAGCGTAGCTATGGCAACTGGACGCCGCGCAACGGTAGCCGTGCCCGTTACGGCGAGCAGGTCACCTTGAAATGGGGCTTGAGCCAGTCCAACAACTGGGTGACGGCCGGACTGATGTATTCCATCGATCCTACGGGAACGCGCCTTGTTGACTTCCTGCACGAACTCGGCGTGGCCAATAATCAGATATATCCGTCTATGCCGCTTTGCCTCGGTGCTTGCGAAATAACGGTGGCTGAGATGGCCAGCGCCTACACAGCCTTTGTTAACCGTGGCATCCGCTGCGCTCCGTTGCTCGTGACGCGCATCGAAGACGGACAGGGAAACGTGTTGGCCGACTTCGCACCGCGGATGTATGAAGTGATCAGTGAAGATACTTCGTACAAGATGCTCGACATGTTGATGGCTGTGGTTGACCACGGAACGGGACGCCGTTTGCGCTACAAGTATGGTTTGGACGCGCAGGTGGCCGGCAAAACCGGAACCACCAATGATAACTCGGACGGATGGTTCGTGGGATGCGTGCCCCGGTTGGTTACGGCCTGCTGGGTTGGCGGTGAGGAACGTAACATCCATTTTAATTCCACGTCGTTAGGACAAGGTGCCGCTTCAGCACTTCCTGTGTGGGCCTATTATATGAAGAAGATTTACCGTGACCGGTCGCTCGGCTATTCACAGGAAGAGAAGTTCTCAATTCCTCAACTGGCGCCTCAGGCTAAACCTGTGAGGGATGGCGATGGGGAAGATGGAGAGGATACATCTCCCGAAACACTTGCTCCGGATACGGAATCATTGTTCGAATAAGCTGCGGGATAACCGGTATGAAGTGTTGTCTTCACTGAATTTGCAGCTATTTCCGTAAATTGAAAATAAGTACTCACGAAAAACAATAAACCATGAAGTTTCTGGCAATAATACCTTCCCGTTATGCTTCCACCCGTTTCCCTGGCAAGCCTTTGGCTGTGTTGAAAGGCAAAACGGTCGTGCAGCGTGTGTACGAACGGGTGAGTTCGGTGTTTCCTGATACGTATGTCGCAACGGACGACAGGCGGATCGCTGACACTGTGGCTGAATTTGGTGGCAATGTAGTCATGACAAGCAGTGCGCACAGAAGCGGGACGGACCGTTGCTGTGAGGCCGCGGAGACGTTAGGTCTCCATCCCGATGTCGTGGTCAATGTGCAAGGTGACGAGCCTTTTATCGAAAACTCGCAGTTGGAGAGTATAATCCGTTGTTTTGAAGATAAAACAACGGATATAGCAACGCTTGTAAAACCTTTTGCCGCTACTGATGGCTGGGAAGCTCTGAATAATCCCAATAGTCCGAAAGTTGTGGTGGATAATGATGACAATGCTCTTTATTTCAGCCGCTCTGTCATCCCTTATTTACGTGGTATTCCACAGACCGAGTGGTTGCGGCACCATACGTTCTACAAGCATATAGGACTTTATGCCTACCGTATGGACGTGTTGCGCGAAATTTGCGGCCGTCCGCAAGGAAAACTGGAGGTGGCCGAGTCTTTGGAACAGCTGCGTTGGTTGCAGGCCGGTTACCGCATCAAGGTGGGGTATACACAAGTGGAGACAATAGGTATTGATACGCCCGAGGACTTGCGTCGGGCGGAAGAATTTATCAAATGAAGTGTTCGATACGATTAACGAATGGCAAAAACAATGAATGATATGAAAAAATATTTATATACGGCTCTCTCTTTCTTTTTCCTGACCTTTGCAAATGTCGGGGCGCAGAAAATCCAGGTTGGCTCATATACGTTTAAAGACGGTTCTGTCTATACCGGTGATCTTTTTAATGGTAAACCGAATGGAGTGGGGCGTACGCAGTTTAAAAACGGTGATGTGTATGAGGGGGATTACGTAAAGGGAAAGCGCGACGGGTCGGGAGTTTATACTTTTGCCGACGGCGAGCGCTATGACGGACAGTGGTTTCAGGACCAGCAGCACGGGCGGGGCACGTTCTATTCCTTGAACAATAATCGCTATGAGGGAATGTGGTATCGCGATTTTAAAGAGGGGGAAGGTACTATGTATTACTACGACGGCTCCAAGTATGTGGGCAATTGGAAGGAGGATCAGCGCAGTGGCCGCGGTACGTACACCTACAAGAATGGTGCTTATTATCAAGGCGAATGGTTGAATGACAAAAAGCATGGACATGGTATCTTCGACTGGAACGATGGTTCGAAATACGATGGTAAATGGAGCGACAATATGCGCAACGGACAGGGCACCTATTTCTATCCCGACGGCGATAGTTACACCGGAAATTGGAAAAACGATATGCAGGATGGCCGGGGCATCTATAAATTCCGTAATGGTGATGAGTACAACGGTACTTATCTGAAGGGTGAACGCACCGGTGAGGGCGTGTTTACCTTTGCCAACGGAGATGTATATAAAGGACATTTTGTAGCCGGAGAGTTTTCCGGACAAGGTACTTTTATCTGGAAAGGGGTGGCTACTTATACTGGACAGTGGAGCCGCAATATGCGCAATGGTTATGGCAAGTATAAGTGGAAAAACGGTGATGAGTATGAGGGGAACTGGAAGGATAACAAAATGGATGGCGAGGGGACATTGCATTGTGCCAATGGAGAAAAATATCGTGGAGGTTTTAAAGCGGGCAACAAGCATGGGCGCGCCCAGGAAGTAGCGGCCGATGGTAGCCGTTTCGACGGAAACTATAATGATGGCGTTCGGGATGGGGCCTTCACTGAGTATGATAAAAACGGAAATGTCACTCGTAAAGGTGTGTATAAGAACGGACAGATACAATAGTGGCACACAGCTTGGATAGTTTCCTTCCGTTTGTGATAATGACCTGAAGTTAAACATAAAGGGATACCTTTATTATGATCTCCTAAAAATCTAAAATTATGAAGACCACGACAAAAAGAAAAAATCAAAAGCGCGATACTCGCTTGAAAATTGTTAAGAAGGATTCGTGGCTGGCTCCTTTCAATAGTGCTATTCAAGGTCGGCATGATCAGGTATTGAATAAGTTGGAGGAACTTACCGGTGGCAAGCAGAGTTTAGGCGACTTTGCAAGCGGACACCTCTATTTCGGACTTCATCGCACGGCGCGTCGTTGGGTCTTCCGCGAGTGGGCGCCTAATGCGACGAAGATATATCTGATTGGTGATTTCAATAACTGGGAGGAGAACGAGGATTACGCCTTGACCCCTGTGGGCAATAGTGGCAATTGGGAGATAAAACTCCCCTTGAAAGCGATGCGCCATAAGGATCTTTACAAAATGAAGGTTTATTGGGACGGCGGACAAGGAGAGCGCATTCCGGCTTGGTGCCAGCGTGTCGTGCAGGATGAAAATACCAAAATCTTCAGTGCTCAGGTGTGGGATCCCGAGGAACCCTATGTTTTTAAGAAAAAAAGATTCAAACCGCAGCGTAGTCCGTTGCTTATATATGAATGCCACATTGGCATGGGACAAGATGCGGAGAAGGTGGGCTCATATTCGGAGTTTCGCGATTTAGTGCTTCCGCGCATTGTTGCAGAAGGCTATAATTGCTTACAGATAATGGCTCTTCAGGAGCATCCTTATTATGGAAGTTTCGGTTATCATGTCAGTAGTTTCTTTGCGGCTTCCAGTCGATTTGGTACGCCTGAAGACTTGAAATCTTTGATTGATGAAGCGCATAAAAACGGCATTGCAGTTATAATGGATTTAGTGCAGAGCCATGCAGTGAAGAATGAAGTGGAAGGGCTCGGGAATTTGGCCGGAGATCCTAATCAATTCTTCTATCCTGGTGGGCGGCATGAACATCCGGCTTGGGATAGCCTCTGTTTTGACTACGGCAAGAATGAGGTGATACATTTCCTTTTATCTAATTGTAAATATTGGCTGACTGAATTTAATCTGGATGGTTTCCGTTTTGACGGCGTTACCTCAATGTTATATTATAGTCATGGGCTTGGTGAGAGTTTTGGCGGATATGGTGATTATTTTAATGGTGGGCAGGATGATAACGCTATATGTTATTTGACGCTTGCTAATCTGCTGATTCATGAAGTGAAGCCCAATGCTATTACGATAGCGGAAGAAGTGAGTGGCATGCCTGGTTTGGCAGCGCCCTTTAAGGACGGCGGATATGGCTTTGATTACCGCATGGCGATGAATATTCCTGATTATTGGATTAAAACGATTAAGGAATGTCGCGATGAAGATTGGAAGCCAAGCAGTATCTTCTGGGAGTTGACTAACCGCCGTGCCGACGAGCATAATATTTCTTATTGCGAGAGTCATGATCAGGCTTTGGTCGGCGATAAGACAATAATTTTCCGCCTGGTGGATGCAGATATGTATTGGCATTTCAGAAAAGGTGATCAGAACGGCCCGGTGAATCGTGGAATAGCTTTGCATAAGATGATCCGCCTTGCAACAGCCTCAACAATCAATGGTGGTTACCTTAACTTTATGGGCAACGAATTCGGACATCCCGAATGGATAGATTTTCCCCGTGAAGGCAATGGATGGAGCCACAAGTATGCGCGGCGCCAGTGGAATTTGGTAGATAATAAGGATTTGTGCTATCATTATCTGGGTGATTTTGATCGTGATATGCTTCACACGCTGAAGAGTGTGAAAGCTATTGAGAAGATACCCGTCAAAGAAGTGTGGCATAATGATGGTGATCAGATTCTGGCCTACAGCCGGGGAGATTTGCTTTTTGTCTTTAACTTCAGCCCCACACGTAGTTTTACCGATTATGGTTTTATGGTTCCGGAAGGCAAATACGAAGTCGTGTTGAATTCTGATGCAAAGGCATATGGCGGTAATGGTTTCTCTGATGACACTCTACCGCATTTCACCAACTATGATCCGCTGTTGAAACCTGATGGCAAGGGATGGTTACAACTTTACATTCCAGCGCGTTCTGCCGTAGTGTTGCGACACAAAAAAGAGGATTAAAAACAAATGTTTGGATAAACACGGTGGCGATTGTACGTGGTGTTCGAGGAAGATTACGGACAGCCGCCACTTTGGTAATAGGAATTAGAATATAATGAGAAAAAAATACGATTATAAGGCACTTTTCTTTCGGGGATGTTTTGCTTTAGTCTTCTTCATAGCTCTCTATTTCAGACTTGATGCAACGCTATCGTTGACGCAACTCCGTTTGTTTGACGGAGTGTCAGTGTATCACCCCTTGGTGGGTGCTCTTATTTTTACATTTCTGTTACTTGCAATGCAATGGGTGGTAGAGCATGTAACGCGCTTTAAACCATCAATTTCCTTGCTGACTTATTTCCCTTCCGCAGCATTACTTGTTACGATGACTTCATTTGTCGGTGCACCGATGAGAGGAACTTTGATAATTACCGCTGCATTGTTTTTTGTATGGTTGATTGGGGCTGTTTGGAGTTTTCGGATATATGAGCAGCGTACTTCCTTGCGTGCGAAGCGTATTAATAGGTTGGGAGATGCCATTTGTTTCTTTTTGATAGTTTTTTATGTAGGGGTGTTTAGCGATTCTAATGATATAAAAAATTATGAAGTACGAGTGGCTCGTTTGATTAATGAACAAGCATATGAGGATGCCCTTCAGGTAGGAAAAAAGTCTTTATCTACAAGTCCGTACCTTGTGGCTATGAGAACTTTTGCAATGGCAAATTCAAAGAAGGGTATTGGAAATGAGTTGTTTAAATATCCTTTGACGACTATAGACGGAGCACGTTCTTTGTTGCTGCTTCGTTCTGATAGTGTTAAGATCTTGTTTCGTCCCGATAGCCTTTTTGCAGCTTTAAGACTTCCTCCTTACGAAGAGACGGTACCTCCTGTAGAATATTTGAGACAGGCGCTTCAGGCAGATACCACGGAAGTTGCTCGGGATTATTATCTTTGTGTTTTGCTATTGGATAAGGATTTGGAACGTTTTGCTCAGGAATGTGTGAGATTTTATCCTATCTTTGATAGCCTTCCGCAGCATTATGCCGAAGCACTTGTGTTGTATAATAGATTTCACCCCGAACAAATTGTGCCAGGTATTGATTCTCATGTAGTAGCTAATTACAGAGATTTCAAGGAAAAGGAAAAAAGTATCTCCTCAAATACTGCCAGATGCAACTTATTGCGACGTGAATTTGGCACAACTTACTGGTGGTATTATTTTTATAATGATAAAATTGGTAAGTGACAGGATTAAACGAATATAGATGTATTTGTGGTATAGGCGGGATAATGAAAACGTTAAACAGTTAATAAAACTCAATATATAAAAACTATCCGAAAACTTTTTATATGTATTGAGTTTTTTGTAGTACTTTTGCACTCGAAATGGACTTCTGTCCGTATTAGGTCTTGTTGTTTGATAATTATTTATAAATTCAAGTTATATGAAGAAAATTGTTTATTTTACACTTGTTTTAGCCTTGGCGGCGTGTGGCAACAAATCGCAGATGCCCGAACAAAGTAACGATTTTACGGTGGAGACTATAAAGACATCGGAAGTGAATGTCAATACTTCATACCCGGCAACTATCAGAGGTATTCAGGACATAGAAATACGTCCGAAAATAGCTGGTCATATTACTAAAGTCTTGGTAGACGAAGGTGATTTTGTACGTGCAGGGCAGCCTCTGTTCCTGATTGATCATGTGCAATATGAGGCCGCTGTAAAATCTGCTGAAGCTTCCATTAATGTAGTGAAAGCCAATATCGCAACGCAAGAACTGACGGTGCAGAACAAGCGCTTTCTGTTTGAGAAAGAATTAATCAGTGAGTATGATTATAATATAGCACTCAATCAGTTGAAGAGTCTTAAGGCTCAACTGGCCCAGAGCCAAGCAGCTCTTACTGATGCCCGAAACAATTTGAGTTATTGTACGGTTACAAGCCCTTCTGCCGGTGTGGTAGGATCCATTCCTTATCGTGTCGGTAGCTTGGTTAATTCAGCTTCCGCCCAACCTTTGACAACGGTTTCTAATATCTCGCAAGTATACGTATATTTCAGCATGACGGAGAAGCAACTTTTAGGCTTTACGCGTGAAAGTGGTGGCATTGATAAAGCTATCGAATCTATGCCTTCTATTATGCTGATGCTTGCTGATGGTTCTAAATATGGCCAAATGGGTAAGATTACAGCCGTAAATGGTGTGATAGACCGTACGACCGGGGCCGTTCAGATGCGTGCTACTTTTGATAATAAAGGACTGATTCTGCGTTCAGGAGGAACAGGCTCTATTTTAATCCCGACTCATTCCGATAATGCAATTTTAATTCCGCAGGGAGCTACGTTCGACATACAGAACAAGAAGTTTGTTTATGTAGTGAATAAGGACAATACCATCGACTCACGTGAAATTCAGGTAATGGTTCAGAACGATGGCGTTAATTATATTGTAACCAGTGGATTGAAGGCCGGCGAGCGTATAGTGGTAGAAGGCGTTACCCAACTTAAAAAAGGAATGAAAATAAATCCTATTACAGCTCAGCAGGCACAAAAGAATCGCGCAGCGGCCAGTCAGGCATTGAAAGATGGCAAGATGCCTGGCGAAAAATAAGAAACTCGAAACTATAATGTGCAGTTGCGCTGTTGCACTGATCAGTAGAATTTAGTGAAATAGAAAAGTATTAAGATAATATGAAACTTGACAGATTTATTAATCGTCCGGTTCTCTCTACGGTAATATCCGTATTGATAGTGATTTTGGGTATATTGGGACTGATATCTCTTCCTATTACCCAATATCCGGACATTGCTCCTCCTACGATCCAGGTGAGTACTTCATATACAGGTGCGAATGCCCAGACTGTATTGAACTCAGTAATAGCACCGTTGGAAGAGGAAATCAACGGTGTGGAGAATATGGATTATATGTCGTCTACTGCAACCAATACAGGTGCAGCAACGATAAGTATTACTTTTAAGCAGGGTACGGATCCTGACATGGCTGCCGTGAATGTGCAGAACCGTGTGGCTAAGGCACAAGGCTTGCTTCCTGCCGAAGTAACCCGTGTAGGTGTGATTACCCAGAAGCGTCAGAGCTCAATGCTCTTGATATTCTCCGTTGTGGATGAAGGCGACAAGTATGATCCTGCTTTTGTAGAGAACTATGCAAAGATTAACCTTATTCCGCAGGTACAGCGTGTGAAAGGTGTGGGCGATGCTATGGTGATGGGTGCTAACTATTCGCTTCGAATATGGCTTTATCCTGAGAAGATGGCTGAAAACCATCTGATGCCTGGTGATGTTTCCGCCGCACTTGCCGAGCAGAATATTGAGGCTGCGCCCGGAAGTATCGGTGAGCGTGAGGGCCAGACTTTCCAGTATACACTCCGTTATAAAGGACGTTTGCAGGAAGTATCGGAATTCGAGAACATCGTGATTCGTGCTAATGATGATGGAACTGTCTTGCATCTGAAGGATATAGCCCGCGTAGAATTAGGTCGTGAGACTTATTCTTTTGCCGGAACGGTGAATGGGCATAATGCCGTGTCCTGTATGGTTATGCAGATTGCCGGTAGTAATGCAACTCAGATTATCCAGGATATCGAAGCATTGCTTGAGCAGTGTAAGAGTGATTTGCCCGATGGCATGAATATCGTGGTAGCCCAGAATGCCAACGACTTCCTTTTTGCTTCTATCCACGAGGTTATCAAAACCCTTATCGAGGCATTTATCCTTGTGTTCTTGGTTGTGTTCCTCTTCCTGCAGGATTTCCGTTCCACACTTATTCCCGCTATTGCAATTCCTGTAGCCCTAATTGGTACATTCTTTGTGCTTAACATTATAGGCTTCTCTCTTAATTTGCTTACGCTTTCCGCTTTAGTGCTCGCTATTGCTATTGTAGTGGACGATGCCATTGTGGTTGTCGAAGGCGTGCATGCGAAGCTCGACCTCGGTTATACTTCTTCCCGTAAAGCCTCTATTGACGCGATGGGAGAGTTGGGAGGCGCAATTGTTTCCATTACGTTGGTGATGATGGCTGTGTTTATCCCGGTCAGCTTTATGTCCGGCACTTCCGGTACGTTCTATCGTCAGTTCGGCCTTACGATGGCTATTGCCATTGGCTTCTCGGCTTTGAACGCCTTGACCCTTTCCCCGGCTCTTTGCGCTATATTGTTGAAGCCGCATAAGGGCGACGACAGCAAGCTGACGGAACGCATGGGCACGGCAGTGCATGCCGCTCGTACCACCCTTGTCGGCCGGTATACCGAGGCTTTCGGTCGTCTGATACATCCCAGTGTTACGCTCATCTTTATCCTTATCGCTATTCTTGGCCTTATTTTCGGTGCATTCAATTTCAGTGAATATCCCGTAGTCGCAACAATCTTTGTTGTGTTGAGTGTTATTGCCGTGATAGGACTTACCACCAGAAAATTTAAGGATGCTTTTAATAAATCGTATGATTCAATTCTGAAGACATACAAGAAGCGTGTATTGAAGTTTATCCAGCGGCCGGTGCTCACTTTGTTGATTGTCGTGATAAGTATCGGTGGTTTGCTCTTTATGATGAGCCGTACGCCGACCGCTCTTGTTCCTACGGAGGACACCGGTACTATCATGGGCGTTGTAACGATGCCTGCCGGAACTTCCCAAGACCGTACGGAGGCATTTTTGGCTCAGGTTGACAGCATGGTACGTTCTTATCCGGCTGTAGAGGCCAGTACGGTGATTTCCGGTTATAGCTTTATTGGTGGTCAAGGTCCGAGTTATGGTTCGTTTATCATCAAGCTGAAGGATTGGAGTGAACGTTCCATTAAGGAAAGTTCCACGGTAATCTTTGCCAATCTGTACCTACGTTCGCGTGATGTCTTCAAGGATGCCCAGGTGCTGTTCTTCCAGCCGCCTATGATTTCCGGCTATGGTGTTACCAACGGTTTCACCTTCAACCTGCAGGACCGTACCGGTAGCGACATCAATAGTTTCTTCGATGTGACTAAGGAATTCCTGGCAGAGTTGGAGAAACGTCCTGAAATCGAGTCCGCTCAGACAACTTTTGCACCAAACTTCCCTCAGTATCTTATCGATATTGATGCCGCCCAGTGTAAGCGTGCCGGTTTGTCGCCCAGCGATATTCTTACCACGTTGCAAGGCTATTACGGCGGTTTGTACTCGTCAAACTTCAACCGTTTCGGTAAGATATATCGTGTGATGGTACAGGCCGACCGCAGTGAGCGTGCCAATTTCGAGAGCCTTTACAAAATCAAGGTGCGCAATGGCAAGGATATGGCTCCGATTACAGAGTTTATGAGTATCAAGCCCGTATATGGCCCCGACAACATCAATCGCTTCAATATGTACACCTCCATTGCCGTTAATGGTAATCCTGCCAGCGGTTATACGAGCGGTCAGGCTCTGAAAGCTATTGAGGAAGTCGCTGCTACGCACTTGCCCCGTGGCTATTCTTACGAGTTCTCCGGAACTTCGCGTGAGGAAAGTTCCACAAGTGGCAATACCACAGCCTTGATTTTCATCCTTTGCTTCGGCTTTATCTATTTGTTGCTGTCCGCTCAGTATGAGAGCTACATATTGCCTTTGGCCGTTCTTCTTTCCGTGCCGTTCGGTATGGCCGGCTCGTTCCTGTTCCTGCACTTGATGGGCGGATTGAATAGCATCGTACCTATATTTGGCGAAGCAGCCAATAACATTTATGTGCAGATTGCATTGATCATGTTGATTGGACTTTTGGCAAAGAATGCCATTCTTATCGTAGAGTTCGCTCTTGAGCGCCGTAAGATGGGTATGAGCATTTCCTGGGCTGCCGTTTTGGGTGCCGGTGCCCGTCTGCGTCCTATTCTCATGACCTCGCTTGCCATGATTATCGGTCTGTTGCCGTTGATGTTCGCCTTTGGCGTTGGTGCCAATGGTAACCGCGCGCTTGGCACAACCGCTATTGGCGGTATGTTGATAGGCATGATATTCCAGATATTCCTCGTGCCTGCGCTCTTCGTTATATTCCAGTATCTGCAGGAGAAGATTACTCCGATGACCTGGGAAGATATTGATAATTCGGAAGCTCAGTCGGATATAGAGCAGTATAGTAAGTAAAAAATCGGGTAGATGCGCAGCCATCCGCATGTGGTGGCTGCGTTCACCCTTCCCCGTCTTCAAAGACTAAAAACTTAAGATATGAACAGACACCTTTTATATATAATCGGAGGTTCGGTGCTTTTGAGCAGTTGCAATATTTACAGCAACTATCAGCGGCCTGATAATTTGCCTACCGATAGCCTTTATCGCGACACAACGACTGTCTATGATGTTGTGGAGTCCGATACAATAAATTTTGGCAACACGCCTTGGCAGGAAGTGTTCACCGACACTCAGCTGCAGGACTTGATTAATAAAGCCTTGGCTCAGAACACCAATATGCGCGAGGCCGAGTTGACTATCAAGCAGGCTGAAGCCGGGCTGATGACTTCCCGTCTGGCATTTTTGCCTTCCCTGAGCCTGGCCCCTCAGGGAACTGTCAGCACTTTCGATATGAATAAGGCTACCAAGACCTACACACTTCCCTTGCAGGCAAGTTGGCAAATCGACGCCTTCGGTCAGTTAAGGAATGCCAAGAAACAGGCTGAGGCTTCCCATATGTTGGCAAAGGCCAGCAAGCAGGCCACCCGTACTTCTGTTATTTCCTCTGTTGCGAATATGTATTACACTTTGCAGATGCTTGACGAGCAACTCAAGGTGACCAAGGCAACTTCTGAAATATGGAAGAAGAATGTAGCTGCCATGGAAGCCATGTTCCAGGCCGGTGGCATGACTAACGCCGCTGCCGTTTCGCAGGCCAAGGCCAATCTGTATCAGATTCAGACGACTATCCCTACGCTTGAGAAGAATATCACTGAAACAGAAAACGGCTTATGCCGTTTGTTGCATGAAGCGCCGCACCCCATACCCCGTTCAGCTTTCGATGCTGAAAGTTTCCCCGGTTCAATGTCGGCCGGTGTGCCCATGCAGCTGCTTTCCAATCGCCCGGATGTCCGCATAGCCGAGTTGCAGTTGGCTTCGGCTTTCTATGCCACCAATCAGGCCCGTTCGGCCTTTTATCCGCAGATAACGATAGGCGGTAATGCCGGATGGACAAATTCTGCCGGTGTTGCCATCATAAATCCCCCCAAGTTCATAGCTTCGGCCGTCGCTTCATTGGTGCAGCCTTTGTTTATGAAAGGCCAGCTTCGTGCCAACCTCAAAGTGGCCAAGGCCCAGCAGGAGGCCGCTCAGTTGCGCTTTGAACAGGCTCTGATTGATGCCGGTGCCGAGGTCAGCAATGCTCTCAAGAGCTATCAGGCTGCCCTTTTGCAGGAAGATTCGCGTAAGAAGCAGGTCAAGGAACTGGAGAACGCCGTGATGGCTACCGACTACCTCTTCACGCATGGAAATACGACAACTTATCTGGAAAAACTTACAGCTCAGCAATCGCTGCTGCAGGCCCAGTTATCGCTCATTTCTGACAAATTCGAGAAAATGCAGGCTGCCATAAGTCTTTATCAGGCCTTAGGCGGAGGCAGGGACAATTGATGAATAAATTTGCGCTCATGGCGGGGAGGGCAAACCTCATAGAGGGAGCTCTCCCGCCCATAAGCGAAGCAACTGATGTGTCCTTCCCGACTTTAAGAACCCCAAAACCTTATAACAATGATTAGCCCCTTAGCTTACGTAGACCCTCAAGCACAACTTGGGAGCAATGTCGAAGTAAAACCTTTCGCCTACATTGAAAAAGATGTTGTAATCGGTGATAATTGCACCATAATGCCGCATGCCAGCATCCTGAGTGGTACGACGATGGGCTGCAATAATATTGTATACCACAATGCAGTTATCGGTGCCACTCCGCAGGATTTCCACTTTGTTGAAGGAAACAAGACCCACGTGGTCATAGGCAATGACAATCGCATCCGTGAGAATGTGGTTATAGCCGGTAGCACTTATGAAGATAAGGCCACGGTTATCGGCAATGGCAACTTTCTGATGGATCAGGTGCATATCTGCCACGATGTCAAGATACACGACAAGTGTGTGATAGGTATCGGTGCGAGCATCGCCGGCGAGTGTGAGATAGACGATAGTGTTATCCTCAGTTCCGGAGTCATCATTCAGCAAAACGTCCGTGTAGGCCGTTTCGCTTTGATGCAGAGCGGTTGCCGCGTGCAGAAGGACATACCGCCTTACATTGTGCTTGGCGGTAATCCGGCTTGCTACCACGGTGTGAACTCCGTAGTGCTGAAGCATATCGGTATGTCTGAGCGTGTGTTGCGCCACATTGCCAATACTTATCGCATTATCTACACCTCAAACTTCAGCCTTGAGGATGCCGTGATTAAGATTCCCGAGCAAGTTCCTATGAGCGAGGAGATCGACCATATCCTCGATTTTATTAAGAATACACGCCACGGTATTGTCCGCCACATTGAGAAAAACTGAGCTCCTTCGTTCCTGAAATCAGTTTTGCAAATATTGTGTGCGGAAATCGGCACTTTTTTCCCCGACTGTTCAATATCATTTGAGCAGTCGGGTTAATTGATTCTTATTCTTACTATCTTGTAACAATCCTTTCCGTGAACAGCGGTAAAAGGCGGGCTGCGTGCGCGCATAGGGGGGCGGAAGCCAAAAGTGGGAAGGCATGCCACAAAAGTGGGAAGGCGCCCCACTTTTGTGGCATGCCTTCCCACTTTTGTTCTGAATCCTCTGTCGGCTACGACCTTTATGTGCCGTAGTCCGGCACACAGCGTCAGCGGTCGGGCGACAGGTGGCGTTGCGTGTCGCGCATTCTCCTGAAGAGGTCCGAGGCGAAGATAAAATTGTTCAGCCGCTCGTTGTCAGAGTTCATTACTTCCTCCTTGGTTCCTTCCCATTCGTTGCATCCTTCGTGTATGTAGAGTATGTGCTCGCCTATGCCCAGCACGGAGTTCATGTCGTGTGTGTTGATAATAGTCGTCATACCATACTCCTTGGTGATACCATGTATGAGTTCGTCGATGACGAGAGACGTTTTTGGGTCGAGCCCCGAGTTCGGCTCATCGCAAAAGAGATATTTGGGGTTAAGCACGATGGCCCGAGCTATGGCTACGCGCTTTTGCATACCCCCCGAAATTTCTCCCGGGAATTTGTGTTCCGCTTCCAGCAGGTTTACCCTGTCCAGGCAGTTTCGTGCCCGTTTCAGACGGTCCTTCACGCTCAGATCCGAGAACATATCAAGCGGAAACATCACATTTTCCAAAACGCTCATCGAGTCGAACAATGCCGCGTTTTGAAATATCATGCCCATTTCGCGCCGTATGTGGGTGCGCTCGTTTTTACTCATGCGTACAAAGCTGCGCCCGTCGTAGGTGATGTCGCCGCTTGTGGGTTCAAACAACCCGACGATACATTTCATGAGTACCGTTTTGCCGGAGCCGCTTTGACCGATGATGAGATTTGTCACACCGTCGCCGAATGTGCTGCTTATGCCTCGTAACACGGCTTTGTCTTCAAACTTTTTTGTCAGTTGGTCTATCTGTATCATGAGAGTAATTGCGTGAGGAACATATCAGAGAAAAGGATGAGCATGCTGCTCGAAACCACCGCCTTGGTGCTGGCCTTGCCCACCTCCGTGGCACCACCTTCGACCGTGTAACCGTAGAAGGAAGAAACGCTGGCTATGATAAAGGCAAAAAACACAGACTTGATGATGCCCATCCAAAAGAACCATTGCGTGAAGTCGTGCTGCATGCCCGAGGTTAAATCGGTCGCGGTGATAATGTGTCCGACGTAGGCAGTGGCATAGGCTCCCGCCACGCCGCTGACCGTACTGAATATCACCAGAAACGGTATCATGGTGATGAGGCCGGTAATCTTCGGCAATATGAGGAAAGAGGCCGAGTTCACACCCATTATCTCCAAGGCATCAATCTGCTGTGTTGTGCGCATGGTGCCCAACTCCGAAGCAATGTTCGAACCTACTTTTCCGGCCAGGATGAGACACATGATGGAGGAGGAGAACTCCAGGAGCATGATTTCACGCGTGACATAGCCCGACACCCAGGTGGGCATCCATGCGCTTTGTATGTTCAGTTTTATCTGAATGCAGATAACGGCGCCGATGAAGAACGATATAAGCAGCACAATGCCGATGGAACCGGTGCCGAGTGCTGCCATTTCCTTGAGATATTGTTTGAGAAACATTCTCATACGTTCGGGGCATGAGAAAGTGCGCCCCATGAGCTGCAGATAGCGCCCGAAAGTTTCAAGGCCGGATAGTATAAACATAATCAGTCTGTTTTTGTGTCATTTTTTATTGTTTGTGCGGTAGATGCTGCCGCAACCGTTGCTGCAAAGGTAATAAAAACCTGCCGAGACGCGAGGGCTGAGCTGATAAGTATTTGATCATTAACTTTTCTAAACTCTTTGTAGGTGTTCTTGTAACTGTACTTTCCGTTTTTTTAAATGGTTTTTGTTACCTTTGCACCCAATGGCAAGGATTTTGGCAATAGACTATGGTAAACGGCGCACCGGGCTGGCTGTGACCGACCCCGCGCAGATTATCCCCGGCGCACTTGCGACAGTGGAGACGCGTACCCTGCTCGCATATATCAAGGATTATGTAGCGCGTGAGAGTGTGGAACGCATCGTCATAGGCTGGCCTATACAACCCAGAGGGGGCCAACCTTCCGAAAACCTGCAACGCGTCAAGTCTTTCGTAGAACGTTTGCGGCGCGAACTCCCCGATATTCCTGTCACGCCTTATGACGAACGCTACACCTCCGTGCTCGCACATCAGACGATGCTCGATGCGGGTTTGCGCCGTAAAGCCCGGCAGGATAAGGCATTGGTCGACAAGATAAGCGCTACAATAATCCTTCAGTCCTATATGGAAAACAACGTGACCGGTAATTGCGGGGACTGAACTGTTCTTTCGCCGGTTATTGCCGCTTGGCGTATTCCGAACTCCCTTATTTCCCGTTTTTTGTTAACAGGCATTGCAATATTGCACTAATAAAGTAAATTAAAAATATGATACTTCCCATTTACACCTACGGTCAGCCCGTTCTTCGCAAAGAGGCTGAAGACATAACTCCCGATTACCCCGGGCTGAAGGAATTAATCGCCAATATGTTTGAAACAATGTACCGCAGTGACGGAGTAGGTCTTGCGGCGCCGCAAATAGGCCTGCCTATCCGTGTGGTAGTCATCACGCTCGATGTGCTTAAGGAGGATTATCCTGAGTATGCGGGCTTTAATAAGGCCTATATCAATCCGCATATCGTCGAAGCGGATCAAAGCGAAATGGTCTCTATGGAAGAGGGCTGTCTGAGTGTTCCCGGCATTCATGAACCTGTTAAGCGTCCCACGCGGATACGTGTGCAGTACATGGACGAGGAGTTCAACCAGCACGACGAATGGGTGGAAGGCTATTTGGCACGCGTCATGCAGCACGAGTTCGACCATCTTGAGGGAAAACTCTTTACCGACCGGCTCACTCCTCTGCGAAAGCAAATGATCAAGAGTAAGTTATCTTCAATTATTAAGGGTAAGTTCCGTTGTTCCTATAAGGTGAAGGCCGTTAAATGACGCTTGCCCGGGAAATATTGGCCGGCATTGTGCACAGGGCACTTATTGCTCTGTGTCTTTTTGTTGTGTGCATGAAACTTCCGGCACAGGTCAATACCGACAATGTTACTATTATGGGGCGTAATGCCCTTGGGGCGGACGATTATGTTACGGCCATTCATTATTTTAACCAGGTCATTACGGCCAAACCCTTTCTCGAAAAGCCTTACTTCTATCGTGCGTATGCCAAATACTCGCTCGATGATTACAATGGAGCTATTGCCGATTGTTCGCGGTCTATTGATATAAACCCTTACCAAACGGAAGTATATCGCCTGCGTGGCCTGTGCTATAGTAACCTTAACCGTTTAGAGGAGGCTGTGGCCGATTATTCGTATATTGTCAAGAATAATGCCACCGACATGGCTTCGCTTTTCAATCGCGGACTATGTTATCTGCACCTTAAGCGCTATGCTGAGGCCAAGGGCGATATGCGTGTTCTTCTGCGACATAAGTCGAGTATGGACCGTGCTTACAAGGTGCTGATACAAGCCGGGCTGGAGGAAGGTGACACGATTACGGCCATGGCCTTGACCGATAGCCTGCTGCTTCAGGCGCCGGCCGATGCTGACGGCTGGATGCTGAAGGGGCAATATGCCATGCGTCAGTTGCGTTATGCCGAGGCTGACACATGTTTTACGAAAGCTATTCGCGTTCAGCCCAATAATTATGAATATTATTTGGCCCGTGCCTTGGCCCGTAACGGGTACAATCGTTTTGGAAATGCCATGGCCGACTATGACAAGGTCATAGCGATGGTGCCGGAACACTTTGTGGCGCATTATAACCGAGGGCTGCTTCGGGCGTTGATCGGCGATCTTAACAGGGCCGTCGAGGATTTTTCTTTTGTGCTCGGTAAGGAGCCCGGTAATACTCTGGCGCGCTACAACCGTGCGCTTCTCCGCCAGCAGACGGGCAATTACCGCGGGGCAGTGGAGGACTACTCTTATTTGTTGCGCGAATATCCCGATTTTCTTTACGGCTATTTGGCGCGTGCCCAGTGTTACAGAAAATTGGGCAACCAGCGTGCTGCGTTGAGCGATGAGAGTATTGTAGCGCGTGCCAATCTCGATCTGACTTTCAACCAACGTCGGCGCAGGCCCGTCAAGAAGGTGCGGCAGGCCAGCGATCATGCTTTTGAACATTACGACCAGCTGGTGGAGGAAAACAGTGATTCCACCGGGAGCGTGTTTGGCCGTCTTTTTGCCGCCGACAATTTTGGCGCCGTGCAGAAACGGCATACGGAGGTTCGCCTCTTGCCGGCCTTTGTGCTGACCTTCTGGGCCAAGCAAGCCGGTCGTCATTATTCTCCGGATGCTTATTTGCCGGAAGCCCGCAACTTCGGCAAGAAAATAGGGCCGGCTATGGTGTTGCGCCATACTACCGAACCTTTGCAAATGGAGGATACTCCTCCTGTAACAGAAGCTGATACAGCCGTTCTGTCCTCAGAGGCTGAAAGGCGCTTATTGCGGTCGGTGCTTCTGTCGGATGCCTATGATTATGCTGCGGCGCTTGCTGCGCTTTCTGAAAAAGGTGAGGAGGCAGAGCCGGAAACGAGGTTGCTGACAGCCTTGCAGATGTCGGCTTTGGTGTTGCGCCAACATTCCTCGCAAATGACGAAGGAAGAGAGCAAGACGTTGCATAATAAATTGTTGCTGGTAGATTTGGAACTTGCACGTGTGTCGGAACTTTTGCCCGGCAATGCTTGTGTTCTTTATAATCGTAGTTGTGTGGCAGCGGTGCGGGGTGATAGGAAAAGCGCGATAGCACTTCTGACCGAGGCTATTGCCTCCGACGACAAGTTTCCGGAGGCTTTCTATAACCGCGGCATACTCCGCTGGCAGGAAGGGGAAGTAGAGCAAGCTATGGCTGACTTTAGCCGTGCCGGCGAACTGGGCCTTTTCAAGGCTTATAATCTGATGAAGCAGATGCTTGCGGAGAAGAATAAGGCGACGAAGTGAGTTTGAGGAGCTCTCCCTTATTTCTCCTTTAAGGGAGCGTATGTTATGTTCTGTTTTAAATAAGGAGTACTTTTCTTTTTCAGGAAGGGCTGTTTGTGGGGCGCCTTGCCACAAAAGTGGGAATGCTTGCCACAAAAGTGGGATGCCTTGCCACTTTTTTAAAAAACTCAGTTGGTCTGCTCTTCGGAGTAATTGATGTGTTTCTGTATCTTAATGATTTATTGTTTGATGAATGCCACGTTCCGATTAAATTATTTCATATTTTTTTTGATAAGGCTGTGACATTCTTATTTTTTTATTATTTTTGTAACCGAAATTTAACGATTTCATAACAATTGCAGGTTGGAATACACATTCTATGGGCTGTGGAGTTGTGAAACCGAGATTTTTCTCCGGCGGATAATCCGTTGCTTAGCGCAAGTGCTTCGTAGCAGCCTTAGCCTTATCTGCCGCTGTTGTACCTCTATAAATACATTATCTCTTAAAAGGAAAGAATATTATGTCGATTTGGGTTGTTCTGAAGCTTGTAGGTTCGCTTGCACTCTTGATGTACGGTATGAAATCAATGAGTGACAGTTTGCAAAAAATGGCAGGCTCGCAATTGCGTCATGTGCTTCAAGCTATGACTACAAACCGTTTTGCAGGTTTGCTTACAGGTACGTTTGTTACCGCTTCCGTACAGTCATCTACAGCGACTACTGTGATGACTGTTTCTTTTGTAAATGCCGGACTGCTGACTTTGGCGCAGGCCATTTCCATCATAATGGGAGCTAACATAGGCACTACGCTGACAGCCTGGATCATGAGTGCTGGCTTCTCTTTCAATATCACAGATTTTGTTTATCCGATATTCTTCTTGGCCATTATATTGATTTATAGCAAGAAACGGAAAAGCTTGGGAGATTTTCTATTTGGAATATCCTTTATGTTCCTCGGTCTCGGTACTTTGCGGCAAACGGGTATCGATATGAATTTAGGAGCCAACGAGGCTGTGCTTGCCTTCTTTTCATCGTTCGACCCTAATAGTTTCACAACTACTTTGCTGTTTCTTCTGATGGGTGGGGTGCTGACCTTTGCCGTGCAGTCTTCGGCAGCGGTAATGGCCATTACGATGATTCTCTGCTCGAGTGGCGTGCTTCCCATCTATCAGGGTATCGCGTTGGTTATGGGTGAGAACATAGGCACAACCGTAACTTCAAACATTGCCGCTCTCACCGCCAATACTCCGGCACGGCGCGCCGCTTTTGCCCATATGTTCTTCAATGCGTTTGGTGTGGTCTGGATGCTGTTCGTATTCCGCCCGTTTGTCGATATGGTCTGCGGCTTTGTGGGATTTGACGAAAATATGTCTAAAACGGCTGATGGCTTTGCAGAAAATGTGGCGAAACTTTCGTTCGTATTGGCTGCTTTCCATACAATGTTTAATGTCATAAACACAGCTCTGCTTATCGGGTTCATACCGCAGATTGAGAAATTTGTATGCCGTGTCATAAAGCCCCGGACGGCGGGAGAGGAGGAAGATTTCCGCCTGCATTTTATCAGCGGCGGTTTGATGGAGACCCCCGAGTTGTCATTGCTTGAGGCCCGTAAGGAGATACAGTCTTTTGCCGAGCGCATACAGCGTATGTATGCTATGGTAATCGATTTGCTGAAAACAAAAGACGAAGCCGAGTTTATCAAGCTCTTCACACGTATAGAAAAGTATGAAGGCATCAGTGATAAGATGGAAATAGAAATAGCGCAGTACCTTGAAGGTGTCAGCGATGCCCATTTGAGTGATGACTCAAAGGCAAAGATACGTGCCATGTTGCGTGAAATTTCCGAGTTGGAGAGTATCGGAGACAGCTGCTATAATCTGGCCCGTACTATCAATCGCAAGTTTCGCGGCAAGGAGGATTTTACCGAGAACCAGTACGAACATCTCAATCAAATGTTTAGTCTGACCAATAGTAGCTTGACACAAATGAATGTAATGCTCACGAGCCGTCGTGAGGAACTCGATGCCAACCGCTCTTTCAATATTGAAAACGAGATAAACAATTACCGCAACCAGTTGAAGATACGTAATATATCAGACGTAAACGACCATAAGTACACCTATGCTATCGGCACGATGTATATGGACCTTGTTAATGAGTGCGAGAAACTTGCTGATTATGTGGTCAATGTTGTGGAAGCGCGTATGGGAATACGTTGGCGTGAGGCCTGATGGCTTTTCCGGAGTCTATTGAGATAATTTCTATGATTAAGGAGCGGTGTTTGTTCTTTATTCCAGTCCCGTCTCCCGGTATTCTTCTTTAGGATAAGCCCTGTATTGCCTGTAAAACGGTGCCTATTTGCGCTTGAGTAATATGAAACGCCGTTTTTGCACTATATGAAAATACCTTTCAGCACAATCCTATTAGTGCTGAAAGGTATTGCTTATTGAAGGGGTATTCTTCTTCTTAAAATTCCGCAGTCTTGGGAGTGCGGGGGAAAGGAATGACGTCGCGAATGTTCTGCATACCGGTGACAAAAAGAATAAGACGCTCAAAGCCCAGACCGAAACCGCTATGCGGGCAAGTACCGAAGCGGCGTGTATCCAAGTACCACCACATATCCTTCATCGGGATATTAAGTTCTTCAATCCGCTGCATGAGCTTTTCGTAGCTTTCCTCGCGCTCCGAACCACCGATAATTTCGCCGATCTGAGGGAACAGTACATCCATGGCACGGACGGTTTTTCCATCTTCGTTCATCTTCATGTAGAAGGCCTTTATTTCCTTCGGATAATCAGTCAGGATAACGGGCTTCTTGAAGTGCTCCTCTACAAGGTAGCGCTCGTGCTCACTGGCTAAGTCTGCTCCCCAGTAGATAGGGAACTCAAACTTATGGCCGGCGGCGACAGCCTCTTCCAATATCTTGATGCCTTCCGTATAAGTGAGTCGTTTGAAGTCGTGCTCAACAACGAAGTGCAGACGCTCAAGGAGTGTTTTATCAACCATCTTGTTGAGGAACTCCAAATCATCCGAGCAGTTGTTTAGCGCCCAACGTACACAATACTTGATGAAATCCTCCGCCAAGTCCATGTTGTCGTTGATGTCGTTGAAGGCCACCTCCGGTTCTATCATCCAGAACTCGGCCAGGTGGCGCGGCGTATTGGAGTTTTCCGCGCGGAAAGTAGGACCGAAAGTATAGATGGAGCCCAAAGCCGTAGCACCTAACTCTCCCTCAAGCTGCCCGCTTACGGTGAGCGATGTGGGCTTCCCGAAGAAATCATCGGAATAGTCGATGCTGCCTTCTTCGTTCATCTTCAGGTTGTAGAGGTTCTTTGTTGTTACCTGGAACATTTGTCCGGCTCCTTCGCAGTCGCTGGCTGTGATGATGGGAGTGTGGAAATAGAAGAAACCGTGTTCGTGGAAATAATTGTGTACGGCCATTGCCATATTGTGGCGAATGCGGAAAACAGCTCCAAAGGTATTGGTGCGGAGACGCATGTGGGCGTGCTGCCGCATGTATTCGAAGGACTGTCCCTTCTTCTGCATGGGATAATCGCTGGCGCAGGTGCCCAATACTTCAATGCTATTGGCTTGAATCTCCACATTTTGTCCGGCGCCTTGACTCTGTACGAGTGTTCCTGTCACACTGATACATGCTCCCGTTGTGATTTGTTTCAGCATCTCTTCGTTGAACTTATCAACATCGGCAACTATCTGTATGTTTTTGATAGTAGAGCCATCGTTCAGGGCGATAAAGTTTACAGATTTGCTACCGCGGCGTGTGCGGACCCATCCTTTTACATTGACTTCGGCACCGTAGTCCTCGCGTGCCAGCATATCTATAATTTTTGTTCTTTTCATATTATATGCAATATAAATAGGTGCGTTTTTATCTATCTGTTTATTTCCGGTTGGGCGCTTCTGCTTATTCGAACGCGCCCATGCGGAGCATATCCACTTCGCGCTCGGTGAGGTAGCGCCATTCGCCGCGGCGAACATTCTTTTTCGTCAGTCCGGCAAAATAGACGCGGTCCAGTTTCACTACGTGGTAACCCAGATGTTCAAAGATACGACGGACGATGCGGTTTCTGCCCGAGTGTATTTCTATGCCTACTATTTTTTTATCCGTCGGGCTGGCGTATTCTATGGAGTCTGCTTTTATCTCTCCATCCTCCAGTTGTATGCCTTCGGCAATCTGGCGTATATCTGCTGCAGTGACATTATGGTCGGTTGTAACCTGATAAATCTTTTTCTTCATGAACTGCGGATGCGTCAGTTTGGCCGCAATTTCGCCGTCGTTGGTGAAGAGAAGTACGCCCGTTGTGTTGCGGTCCAGTCTTCCTACCGGATAGATGCGTTCGGGGCAAGCCTTGTCTACGAGCTCCATAACGGTCTTGCGGTTTTGCGGGTCGTCGCTTGTAGTTACGTATCCTTTGGGCTTGTTCAGGAGTACATAAACTTTCTTTTCCATTTTAACGGGGGCGTCGTGGAATTGTACTATATCTGAGCGGAGTACCTTTGTGCCCAACTCAGTCACTACTTTCCCGTTTACAGTCACAACGCCGGCAGCAATGTATTTATCTGCATCGCGGCGGGAACATAGTCCGGCGTTAGCCAGATACTTGTTGAGGCGGATGGGCTCGTTGGGATCATATTTCTGCTCCTTGTAGTCGAAACGCTTTTTAGGGGTAAATTTGTTGCGTTGCGGGGAGTAGGGGCGATTATTGTTCCTGTTGTAACCAAATTTCTCAGAGTTATTATAGCCAAACTTCCCGGAGTTGTTATAGGTGCTGTTGGGGCGTGCAGGTCTGTTGCCGAACTCCTGCTGGGAGTAATTTCTGTAATCTTCTCCCTGCTTTGTGCGGTCAGTGTAGCGTTGCTGATAATTATTGCCGTAGTCGTTTCCTCCGTTGTAGTCTTTACGGGAGTAGTCGCGTTGTTTGTTCCAGCGGTTCTCACGTTGGAATCCGTTGGAGAAAGTGCGGCGTTGCTGGAAATCGCCTCTAGGCTGATAGCCGTTGTTTTCGCCGTAGGAAGGGCGTCCTTCCTGACTGTTGTAGTTGCGGCGATAGTTGTTTTGCCCGTAATTATCGGAGTTGTAGTTATTGCGGTTTGAGCTATTAGGGCGATAATTGCCGTTAGGTTTGTACGCTCTTCTGCCTTCAAAGTGTGTGGAGTTGGTGAAGCGCGGTCTTCTCGACTCTTCTCCTTCACCCGGTTGATACGAGGAAGCCTCACGGTTTCCTTCGTTCCCATAGCCGTAGCGGCTGTTCTTTTCAAATTGTTCGTCGTTCATTTTATGATGTTATTAATAACGGGAATGTGGCATTTTTCAGATGCCGGTGTAGTTGTGTGGCGTGATAGCCATAAGTTCTGTTTTAACAGCTTCGCTTACGTTGAGCTGGCTGATAAAGTTGTGTATGCTTTCTTCTGTGATATGTTCGTTGGTACGTGTCAGTGCCTTAAGCGCTTCATAGGGATGCGGATAAGCCTCACGTCGCAGGATGGTCTGTATGGCTTCTGCTATAACGGCCCAGCAATTGTCCAGGTCGGCTTTGATGCTTTCTTCGTGCAGTAACAATTTTTTCAGTCCTTTAAGGGTGCTGCTGAAAGCAATCAAGGCGTGTCCCATCGGAACACCAATGTTGCGTATGACCGTTGAGTCCGTCAGGTCGCGCTGCAGACGGCTTATGGGCAGTTTGCGGCTCAAGTGTTCCAAAATAGCATTGGATATCCCCAGGTTGCCTTCGGAGTTCTCAAAGTCGATTGGGTTTACTTTGTGCGGCATCGCGCTTGAGCCAACTTCGCCCGCCTTGATGCGCTGCTTGAAGTATTCCATGGAAATGTACTGCCACAGGTCGCGGTCCAAGTCGATGATGATTGTCTGGATGCGCTTCATGGCATCGAATATGGCGCCGAAGTTGTCGTAGTTGCTTATTTGCGTTGTGTACAGTTCGCGTTCCAGCCCAAGTTTTTCGTTTACAAAATTGTTGCCGGCCTGCTTCCAGTCGTATTCGGGGTAGGCTACGTGGTGCGCGTTGTAGTTGCCGGTGGCGCCGCCGAATTTAGCCGTGTAGTGGCATTTGCGTAGTTGGTCTATCTGCTGTTCCAGCCGGTAGGAGAACACCTTTATTTCCTTGCCCAGCCGGGTGGGAGAGGCCGGCTGCCCGTGTGTTTTGGCCAGCATGGGTATGTCTTTCCAGTCGTTGGCATAGATGTTGAGTTGTTCTGTTATTTCCAGCAGAGCGGGGATGTATACCTCCTCCACCGCTTCCTTGAGCATCAGGGGGAAGGATGTGTTGTTGATATCCTGCGAGGTCAGTCCGAAGTGGATGAACTCCTTGTATGGCTCAATGCCGCCTATTTGGTCGAATTTCTCCTTGATGAAATATTCGATGGCCTTTACATCGTGATTGGTGATGCTTTCTATTTCCTTCACTCTCAAGGCCTCGTTTTCGCTGAAGTTGCTGTAGATGGCGCGTAATTGCGGGAACAGGCTCTTGTCGAATCCTTCCAATTGCGGCAAGGGCATTTCGCAGAGGAAGATGAAATATTCTATCTCCACGCGTATGCGGTATTTCATCAGGGCATATTCCGAAAAGTAGGGGGAGAGGGGAGTGGTTTTACTATTGTATCGTCCGTCGATAGGCGAAATGGCAGTCAAGGTATTCAGGCTCATGATTCGTTGTATGTCTTTATAATATTATATGGTGCAAAATTACTATAAAGTTACCACGTGGCAAAGAACCTTGTAACCTTTTGCTCTTCACGGCCTTTTTCCGGCATTTTATTGCGTGCTGCGTGCGCCTTGTCCGGTAGAAGACCATGCTCGGTTTATGCGTGCTGCCTTGAGTTTTAACACTTCTTGCTTTTGGCCGAAAAAATGTGTATCTTTGCGTTAGCCAGAGGGGCGGTCTTGTTGGGCCGTCCCTTGTTTTTTGCGTTCTTTGCGGCGATGGCTGGCACACGGAGTAATGCTTTGGCTGGAAAAGCACTACTTCGTGTGAAAAAAGCACTACTTGGATTTTTCACACGGCTACTTGCCGTAAAAAATCCAAGTAGTGCTTTTGTATTTTCGCAGTATCCGGAGATTTATAGGGCTAATAAGATGGCTGGGGTGATAGGAATTTTTAACAAAAAAGCGCGTTCGGGACGTTGCTGAAAGTTAAATATGTTAAACCTTACAAGCGTGTTGAGGGCCTTCAGGTATTGCTCTTTTACTCTGGAAGTTGCCGTGTCGTAGTGGCTCCTTGTCGTTTGGGGGCAGTAGACGCGAGGAGGGCTATTCAGTCGGCTCCACGCGGGGCAGTTTCAGGATGCTGCCGGCTTCTATGCTGTCGGGGTTCTTCAGGTGGTTGTACCGGATGATGCGCTGCGCATATTTTTTGCTGCCGTACACCTTTCGGGCTATGCTGTAAATGTTGTCGCCGCGTTGCACTACATAGGTTTCCTCCTGCTTGGGGGTGCTGTTGGCTTTGGGCAGGGAATCGGACTGAGGTTGCTGCTCTTTCTCCGTTTTGCCGCTAATGGCGGGGAGTGAGTCGGCGGCGCTTGTACGCGTCGCGTTGCCTATGCTGTCTGCCGGCAGGCGTGTGCCTAACGTGTCGGCTGCTTGGGGGATATCTTTTGTGGTGGGGTGTGGAGCCGGGACTTTGCTGGGATAGTCCGGCAGTTGGTTGGCAACTGGCGGCAGGCAGTTAGGGCATAACACGCGGAAATAGCCGGCAAAATAACTCATGCACATGAGCAGGAGCGTGAAGATGACGAACATGGCGATTCTCCATCTTTTGTATCGGCGGCGTGTAGCCGTTTCGCTGGGTGAGGCCGGCTGTGAATAGGGCGCTTCTGCATCTGTGTTTTCCTCTTCTTCTGCGTTTGTCTGAGCTATAGTTTCTGCGTCGGGTTGCAGAGGATTTTCTGTTTCGGCCGTATGTTCGTCTTCTTGGTCGCCGGCGGGGCTTTCAGTTTCAGCTTCGGCAATGTCCGGCAACTCTTCTTCTGACAGAAGTGCCGCCTGGACGGTGGTTTCTTCCTCCTCCTCAGAGTGCTGGGGTGATTCCGGTTCGGCCGCTCCGGGGGGGGAAACCGCCTCTTGGCTGGTGTAGCCCGGCTCTTCCGGTTGGTTGGCGGTGTTTTCCTCTTTTGTGGCAGCTGGCTCGTCGGCGGTTTGCGGCTCGTCGGCAGTTGCTTCGTCGGCGGGAACCTCCGGGACAACTTTTTCCACCTCGTCTGTGGCCGTTGGCTGCTGAATTTGCGGTGCCGGAGTAAACTCAGCTTGCAGCTTCGGCGCTTCAACGCTGTCCTCCTCCTCGGTTACGATGCTTTCCAGCTCGTTGAGGTCAGTCTCTTCGTTGAGCGTAACGGTTTGAAAGTGGGCGAAAGGCTTGTTCACGAGGTCTTTGAGCCAGGCGTCGGGGGTGAAGGTTATTTTGCTGTGCCCGCTTATCTGTATGCGCTCTCCTGTGTTGACGTCGACGCTCTCCCTTTCGCCTACGAGTATAATCTTAAAGGTGCCGAATCCTTTGATTTTTACAAACTTGTCTTCAGCCAATCCTTCCTCGATGATGTCGAAGAAAGCCTTGGTGAAGTTTTCGGCCTTTTTCTTGGTGAGGCCTTCTTTCTCGGCGATGGCGTCGGCCAGGTTTTGCAGGAGAATTTTCTTTTCCATAAGGGGCGTTTGGAGGAGAGTGGAGGGGGAGAGGTTGGCAAATAGGGCGTTTCACTCCTCAGCCGAGGAGTCTTTGAATTTGTCCTTCAGACTGCTGCTGGGACGGTAGGCCAGCACCAGTTTGGGCGGCACCAGCATGCGTTGCCGTGTGGTGGGATTGACGAGCACACGTTCCATTTTTTTCTTTACCTCGAAACTACCGAAGCCTTGTACGGTCAGCGAACTGCCGTCGTCGAGCTCGTCTGACAACTCGGTAATGAACGCGTCAGTCAGTTTCTGTGCTTCTTTCGCGCTCATATTCAAGCGTGCGGCCAATTTGTTGATAAAGGATTTGTTGTTCAAGGTGTTTGCTTTGTTGGTGGTTTGAAAAAATGCGGAAGTGATTTTCTGTAAGGGTGTTACGCTTCTGCCGATATTATGCCGTAGAGGTCGTATTCGTCGGCTTGCGTTATTTTTATTGGGTAGAAGTTGCCGATGACAAGGTCGTTGCCCTCGGCTGGTATGAGCACCTCGCAGTCCACTTCGGGCGAGTCGTGCTCCGTACGGCCTATATAGTAGTCGCCTTCGCGGCGGTCGATGACGGTACGGAACGTTTGACCTACTTTGGCGGCACATACTTCTGCTGAAATCTTTTCCTGCAAGGTCATCAGGCGGTCAAGGCGCTCCTGCTTTATCTCTTCGGGCACGTCGTCCTCGTAGTGCAAGGCGGCGTAGGTGCCCTCTTCCTCGCTATAGGCAAAGGCACCCATGCGGTCGAAACGTGTGGTCCGGACAAAATCCATCAGTTCCTCAAAGTCTTCCTCTGTTTCGCCGGGGAACCCCACCATGAGTGTTGTGCGGAGGCATATTCCCGGAACTTCGCGGCGTATCGCCTCCAGGAGTGTCAGTGTCTCCTGTCGGGTGGTGTGCCGTTGCATGCGCGTGAGCACGTTGTCGCTGATGTGCTGGAGGGCTATGTCGAGATAGTTGCATACGTTGTCGTGCCGGCGGATGACCGAGAGCAATTCGGCGGGAAAGTGGTTGGGATAAGCATAGTGTAGGCGTATCCATTCCACGCCCGGGACAGCGGCCATGCGGTCAATGAGTTCCGGCAACATCTGCTTTTTGTAAAGGTCTAATCCGTAGTAGGTAAGTTCCTGTGCTATAACCTGGAACTCTTTGACGCCTTTCCGAACCAAGACCTCTACTTCCGCCAGAATTTCCTCCATAGGGCGGCTGATGTGGTGGCCGGTGATGATGGGGATGGCGCAGTAGGCGCAATGCCGGTCGCAGCCTTCGGAAATTTTCAGGTAGGCATAGTGGGATGGAGTCGTGAGAACGCGCTCGTTACGCAACTCTTGTTCGTAACTGGCGGCGAGGTCGGCCAATAATTCTGTCCAGTTGAATTTGCCGTAGAATTTGTCGACTTGTGGAATCTCTATGCTGAGTTCTTTCAGATAACGCTCAGACAAGCATCCCATTACATAGACGCGTTTGAGTAAACCTTCTTCTTTCTGATTGCAGAGCGAAAGTATCATGTCGATGCTTTCCTCTTTGGCGTCGCCTATGAAGCCGCAGGTGTTCACTACGGCGATGTCGCCGTGCGTTTGTTCGGGATTGTGATAAATGGTGAAGCCTTGTTCGGCAAACTGTCGCATGAGATGCTCGGAGTCCACAAGATTCTTGGAACATCCCATCGTGATAATATCAATCTTATGTTTGGGCATAAGCGAAGGTTGGTCAGAGTTTTGTTTCGTTGAAGAGCGATGCCACAAAGTCGCTGCTGTTAAAAGGCTGAAGGTCGGTCATTTTTTCGCCGAGGCCGATATATTTTACGGGGACTTTCAGTTGGTTGGATATACCGATGACTACCCCGCCTTTAGCCGTTCCGTCCAGTTTTGTAATGGCCAATGCCGTTACTTCCGTAGCTTTTATGAATTGCTTGGCCTGCTCAAAGGCATTCTGTCCGGTAGAGCCGTCAAGCACGAGTAAGACTTCGTCGGGCGCGGTGTCAACAACTTTCTTCATGACGTTTTTGATTTTCGTCAGCTCGTTCATCAGACCTATTTTGTTGTGCAGGCGTCCGGCTGTGTCGATAATTACTACATCGGCTCCATTGGCTTTGGCCGAGTTGACGGCGTCGAAAGCTACGCTGGCCGGATCGCTGCCCATTTGCTGTTTGATGGTGGGAACGCCAACCCGTTCGCCCCAAATGCAGAGTTGCTCGACAGCCGCGGCCCGGAATGTGTCGGCAGCACCAAGGTAAACCTTCTTTCCGGCTTGCTTAAACTGATATGCCAGTTTACCGATAGTTGTGGTTTTTCCGACGCCGTTTACGCCCACCACCATGATGACGTAGGGTTTCTTGTCGGTGGGCAAATCAAAATTATCGGCATCTTCATTGCCACTGCGGGTAAGCAGTGCGGTTATTTCTTCGCGCAGGATATTGTTGAGTTCTGACGTACTGACATATTTGTCGCGTGCGACACGTTCTTCTATACGATGTATGATTTCTACAGTAGTGTCGACACCTACATCCGATGTGATCAGAACATCCTCAAGGTTATCCAGAACTTCGTCGTCTACTTTTGATTTTCCGGCGATAGCGCGTGTGATTTTGCTGAATAATCCCGTCTTGGTTTTTTCAAGACCTGCATCGAGGACTTCTTTTTTTTCTTTCTTTGAGAAGAAACTAAAAATTCCCATTTCCCTGTAGTGTGTATAATATTAAATTCTCATGGAGGTGTATTGTGTATATGCAAAGGCTTCATTCTGTAATGCGGAAGTTTGCAAGGTAATCGCAATAATGCCTCTAAGTATGCAAAATTACGTAAAATATTCGGAATGGACGAATTTAAAGCCTATATATGAAAAAATCCGGCCGCTGGTTGGTGCTTGTGCGGCCGGATATTATAAGAAAGTATAGTTTGTAGTCTAAGGCTTGTTACAGAGGTTACAAGCCGCGCTTAGCCAGTTCTGCGGCCATGGCTTGCTGAAGTTCTTGTGCCTTCTGGCCTGCGACTTTTGCAAAATCAGGAGTGTGGTCGGCGTAGATGATGCCGCGCGAAGAGTTGACGATAAGGCCGCAGGTGTCATTCATGCCATACTTGCATACTTCTTCAAGCGAGCCGCCTTGTGCGCCGACGCCGGGTACCAGCAGGAAGTGGTCGGGGACAATGCGGCGTATGTCTTCGAAGAGCGAGCCTTGGGTGGCGCCTACGACATACATCATTTGCTCGGCGTCAGCCCAGTTTTGCGAGGTGCGTAAAACTTTCTCGAACAGGCGTTCGCCATTGGCATCGGTAGTCAGCTGAAAATCGTGCGAGCCTTTGTTGCTGGTCAGAGCTAACAGAACAACCCATTTTTCAGGATAGCCCAGGAAAGGGGTTACGCTGTCTTCGCCCATGTAGGGCGCTATGGTAAGGGCGTCTATATTCATGGATTCGAAGAAGCAGCGGGCATACATGGCTGAGGTGTTTCCAATGTCGCCTCGTTTGGCATCGGCTATAATAAACTGGTCGGGATAGTTGTCGCGGAGATATTTTACTGTTTTTTCAAAGGCCAGCCAGCCTTCCAGACCATAGCTCTCGTAAAAAGCGAGGTTGGGCTTGTAGGCGATGCAGTATGGTGCCGTGGTGTCGATGATGGCTTTGTTGAATGCGAAGATAGGGTCTTCTTCGTTGAGCAGGTGTTCGGGGATTTTCTTCAGGTCGGTGTCAAGACCCACGCATAAGAAACTTTTTTTACGACGGATGTTGTCGAAGAGCTGGATTCTATTCATTTATATAAAAGATGAGTGTTTGCGTAATGTGAAAGTAGTGGATGATGAAGGGTATGTAGGGTTATTCTCCCTCAATCTTGGTGATGTTGCCGTTGACGGGGGAGAAATAAATGCGTGTGTTAGTCTTCTTGTTGAAGAGTTCGCTTCCGAGAGTTTCCGTGCGGCCGAATTGGGCAAAAGGTAAGTTCGCCTTGTAAATGTTCTTACCTTCGCAGGTAAGGGTGAGTTCCCCTTTGCCGGCTACGCGGTAGCGTACGTCGAGATTCTTCTTGTTTTTACCTTGCACTGTTTCTGATGCAACCGGAAGTGTCTGAGCGTCTTTCACGGAAATGTAATATGGAGCGCCAGCGACATTATCCTTTTTAACAAGTCCCAGATGTTTGGAGAAGCGGAACAGGATTTCGTCTTTAACTTCGCCTGCGGGCAGATAGTCGAGTGTGAAGATATGTGTTTCAACCTTTTGGCTGCCTTTGAAAAGCTGCAGAAGTGCCTCTTCCTGTATGTCGAGCTGATGTAACATCAGTTTGAGTTGCTCACCGTCCTTGGGCATAAAGTCGGCCTGCCCTTTAGTCAGTAGCGAGCGGTTCTCGCGTATGTCATAAATCTCTGCGGCGGTCAGTTCGGCCATTTTCGCAGTGCTACCTGCGGCGAGTATTTCTTCGGTTTTGAAGTCTGCCGGCGATAGCGTTTTATGCGTGTCAGGCAGTATCTGAGGTTGTGAAAGTTGTGGATCCACTACATCTTCGCAGCCATTTATCGAAAGCAATCTGCCGTCAGGAGCAAGGCTGACGAGTGCTGCTAAAGTTTTGGATTTAAGTTTCACCGTATAAGCCTGGCTATGATCTGCTACTCCATATGGAGTAGCTTTAATGTCTGTGATAACCCACTCTTCCCCCGGAGTTTGCGGCACGTCTTTCAAGCGTAGGTAGCGTTGTGCGTATTGGCAATATTCTCCCGGTGTCCATGCTGTGCGTTGTGCTGTTATGGTGAAGTGTATGGCTGTTGTGGGTAAAAAGTAAGTGATGCCTTCCTCCGTGATGCCTGGTTGATAGTTGGTGACTTCTGTCTGTGCATTCAGAGGTATGGCTGTAAGTAATGAAAGACCAAGAAGAATATTTTTCATGTTCATAGTCTGTTATTTTAGTAGTTGCTATTGTTTGTGGTATTCCGAAGATGCTTCAAGGCGGGAGACAGATGATTGATGATGTCGGATGCTGTCACGCTGTCTTCTCCTAAGGCTTCAGCGGCCATGTCGCCGGCTAATCCATGTAAATAAACCCCAATCTGGCACGCTGCTTCCGCAGTGTATTTTTGTGCGAGCAGGGCAACGATGATGCCGGTCAACGAATCGCCGCTCCCGGCGGTGGCCATGCCCGAGTTGCCTGTAGAATTGAAGTAAATTGTTCCAGACGGTGTACAAATGGCAGTGCGGTGCCCCTTTATAATAATAAAGAGGTGCCGTTCCTTGGCTATTGTTACGGCCTCTGTCAAAAGGCTGTAGTCGTCATTGCGGCAGTTGCCCAGCCGGCTGAGCTCCCCCGGGTGAGGTGTCAGAATGGCATTAGCCGGAATCTGGTTGAGCCAGCTTTTGTGGCGACTGAGTATGTTGAGGCCGTCAGCATCTATCACGAGTGGGATGCGTGTGTGCGTTACCTGTTCGATAAAGGCCAGTTCTGTAGCTCGTTCCGTGCCGATGCCCGGGCCGATAGCCAAGGCGTCGAATCCGTCAAGAGGTGCCGTTTCTGTCAGCACCATGTCACTGGAATCGAGGTTCAGCACAGCTTCGGGAACCGCTATCTGGAGTATGCTGCTGTTCATTTGCGGCGTGTGGACGGTAACTTTGCCTATACCGCTGCGCAGGCATGCCCGTGCCGACAATATGGCCGCTCCGGCCATACCGTGCTTGCCTGCCATGATCAGGGCATGTCCGAATGTGCCCTTGTGTCCGAAAGCCGGGCGGGGGCGTAGCTGTGCCGCTATATCCTTTTCTGTCAGGATGTAGGCTTGGGGTTGCGTTTGTTCCATTACTTTCTCTGACAGCCCGATGTCGAGTATCTCGAGCTCGCCGACGTTGCCGGCGTTCTCGGCCAACATCATGGATAGCTTGGGCTGTTGGAATGTTAGCGTCAGCGTAGCTTTCACAATGTGCGCCCGGATGTTGAAAGAATTGTCGTCACACATCAGGCCTGAGGGAATATCTATTGACACAACGGATGTCGGAGCGTCGTTGATGAACCTGACGAGTGAGGCATAACCGCCGCTGAGAGGCTTATTGAGCCCTGTGCCGAAAAGTCCATCTATAATAAGATGTTTTTTGGTGAGTTTCGGGGGCTCAAACTGGTGCGTCACTTCAATGAACGAAACCTCTTGAATCTTCTCTAATCTTACTTTATTCGCTTGACAATCAGCACTCAGTTTTCCGCTGGTATTGAAGAGGTAGGCCTGTACCCGGTAGCCGTCCAAGGCAAGTTGACGGGCCATGGCCAAGGCATCGCCGCCGTTATTGCCCGGGCCGGCAAAGATGATAACAGGGGTGTTGGAATCCCAACGCTGCGCGACGGCCCGGGTGGCGGCAGCTGCCGCCCGTTCCATCAAGTCGAGCGAAGCGATGCCTTCTTCTTTAATAGTTCCGGCATCTATCTCGTGTATTTCCTGTGCACTATATATGTTTTGCATTTCCTTTTCTATGTATTGCCGATTCCCTTTTTCAAAAGTTTTTCAGAACAGGCGCCATGAGCGTTTCTTCTGTGGTTTTTCCCGGTGCAGTTCTTCATAGAGGAAATCCTCGTAACTCTGTCTTTTGGTGATGAGTTGGTAGATGACCCCCCAGTCGGGCAGTCCGCCTACATTGCGGTCATCGATAAACATGTTGACTTTCAGTTTGCGGCTGAAGTTGCGGTTTTCTTCTTCCACATCTTCGTCGTAGTCGCGGTTGACGGCGTAGAATCTTACGCCACGTTGCGCGCACCAGTCCACAGCTTCGTCAAGCAGTTTTCCCTCCCGGACACTCCAGAGAATCAGTTTGTGTCCGTCTTCGATGAGTTGCTTGAGTGTTTGTATGGCAAAGGGACGTTCCTTGCCTATTTCGGGATAACGGTGTTCTACGATGGTTCCGTCGAAATCAACAGCAATGGTCATGATGGTGAAATATTTATAGTTTTCTTAGTATGCGTGATTTTTCTATGGCGACACAATTATTTTTCGTCCCTCAACGATATGAATGCCGCGCGGGAAGGACTTTACCGGATGTTCGTGTCTTATATTTGCTGCGCGTCGCCCGTCGAGCGTGTAGTAGACTGTTGCCGCATTGTTGTCGGCAGAGGGCGTAGCGATGCCGGTAGTGCTTTCACGGTGGCGTATGTCGTAGGCTTTGCCGGACGTTGTGAATTGCAGATAGGCCCTGAATGGTGCCAGATGGCTTCCGGCGGCAGCCCGTACAAATTGCGTGCCGTCGGTGTTGAGGAAATATAGTCCGTAGGCAGAGGTGCCGACGTTGATAGCCTGATACGTGCCCCGCAAGGCCTCCGGCGTGTTTTCGTAATTCGTCGGCAGCAGGGTGCCGTCCGCGTGTGCCGTGAGTGTCAGGTCACCAACCGCCTTTCCTGTGGCACGAATAATGACCGGAAAGTCAGCTTCTATCACTTCCGTTTTTCCGAATACGAGTTCGTGATTGTCGGCAGACTCCAGTTTCTCGGCCCGATAGCCGGTCGGCACTTTAGCGGTAAAGGGGATGCAGAGCGTGTTCCATAACTCATCGGCGGGAGCTGTACGTCGGTACGACACCTGTTGCGCGGCATAGTCTATCTCACGGTCTATCATCAAAGGCTGCCGGTCGTATAGCTCGGCATTTCTTATCAGGTGGCAGGAGGAACCCCCTGCTTCGCAGGCAACGACAAACTTCCAATCTTGGGGTATTATGTCGCCGTCTGCCTCTGCCACGTAGAGAATGGAGTTAGTGGCTTGCGGCCTTCCGTCGAGCGGCAGCAGCGGGCGGGGGAGGCTGATGCCGGCAGCGTCTGTCGCTGCGATTCCGTCCCAGCTCATAGCTTGCAATTGCCGGGCGCTCCATGTGCCTGTGAGTGTGGCTACGCCATCCTCAATGCGGCGTTCCGGTGTCTGGCCTACGGGAAGCAGTCTGACGTCTGCCGCATTGTGCGTCTGTTCGGCCGGGCGTGTGCCAAATCCGTTGAGGAAGCACAGATAGCGCGGCGTCGCTTCGTCGGTGACGATGTGTCCGCGCTTTACCGCCCACCGGGTGTGCCCGGCTACGGGCAGGAGCGAATGGCCGAGGTATTGACCGGCGGTGTTTTTTAGGGTGAAAAACACGCCGTCGCCCTCATGCTTTACCGTCCATAATGGCACTTCAGCGTCGGGAGCAACTTCTTCTTTTCCTGTTATATATCCGTCGGAAGATAGCGCGTTGCCCTCTGCATCGCACAGATGCCGGTTGGCATAGAGCGCGATGGTTGTTCCGTCTGCAGGAATACCGGCGGAGCCCTCCTGTTCGCTTAGTGCAGTACTTTCCATGCGGTAAATCTGCAGTTCGTGGCAATCTGCACCATTCTTGGTATAGTTTCCGAAATAGGGTTCCTCGCCGCCGTTCATTCCGAGGTAACGCTCGGTTTCGCGGTTGCTTTGGAGGTGGAATCCCTGAGCGCTTGCCGTAACGCTCCATAGCGTCTTGCTCTTTGAGGAGGCTTCCAAAGTTGTAGCGCCAGCCTTAGGCGTATTCAGAAAACTGCCGTTTTCGGCGCTGACGATGGTGTATTTTCCAGCCTCGGTCTCCGCTACGAATTGCCACACAACGGCAAGGTTGCTTACGGTGAGTGTCTCTTCATTGGCAAATACGATGCCCTTTAAGGTGGAACTGCCTTTCCTCTTATTGCTGAGTAATGCAAACTGCCCTCCGTTACCCGAAACGATGCCTTCGCCGCCTATCACGTAAAAGCCACCTGCTTTGAGTTGGCTGGCAGAGGTGATACGCGTGAAGCGGGCCGGCAGATTTATTTCCCCGGCCTGCATGTCTGCCGTTACGGTCAGCAGGAGTGTGAGCAGTGTGCCGAGGATGTGGATAAATCTATTCATGTTTCGGTTCGGGGACAGGATGGAATAGTTTTAGTCGTTGCCGATGATTTTGAGCAGATACTGCCCGTATTGATTTTTGGCCATAGGCTGTGCTATCTCGGCTATTTTTTCGGCCGTAATCCAACCTTGTTTGTAGGCAATGCCTTCAAGACACGCCACCTTCAGGCCGGTTCGCTTTTCTATGACTTCTATGAATGTGGAAGCCTCACTAAGGCTGTCGTGAGTGCCGGTGTCGAGCCAGGCGAAGCCCAGGCCGAGCGTTTGTACCTTCAGTTTGCCGGCTTCCAGAAAGTTTTGGTTGACGGTTGTGATTTCCAGTTCGCCACGGGCTGAGGGCTTGATGCTTTTAGCCACCTTGACGACTTCGTTGGGATAGAAGTAGAGCCCTACGACGGCATACTTCGATTTGGGCTTTTGCGGCTTCTCTTCTATGCTGATGCACTTGCCGTTGGCGTCGAACTCCACGACGCCGTAGCGTTCGGGGTCGTTCACGCGGTAGCCGAACACCGTGGCGTTGCCTGTAGTCTCGGCCTCGCTGACCGCAGCCCTGAGCATTGCCCCCAGACTGCTGCCATGGAAAATGTTGTCGCCCAGCACCAGGCAGACGCTGTCGTTGCCGATAAATTCCTCACCAATGATAAAGGCTTGTGCGAGACCGTCGGGTGAGGGCTGCTCGGCGTATGAGAGATTAATGCCATAGTCGGAACCATCGCCCAGCAAGCGCTGGAAATTGGGAAGGTCCTGCGGGGTGGATATGATGAGAATGTCGCGTATGCCGGCCAGCATGAGTACTGACAACGGGTAGTAAATCATCGGTTTGTCGAAAATGGGAATGAGCTGTTTGCTTACTCCCTTGGTGATGGGGTAAAGGCGTGTGCCGGAACCTCCGGCCAAAACAATTCCTTTCATAGCGTTTTGATTTATTTAGCAGAATTTCCTGGTCGCCCGATATGTGTCTGCCCATTCCTTTACTGCGGAACGGGATGCGGCACACAACCTCTTTGCTTGCTCCGTGCGGCTGTCTGCAAGGTGGCTCAGCGGTAGAGGGGACGGGGCGGAGTATTATTGGCAAAGATACTACAAGAAATTGGAAACGCGTAAGTTTTTACGTGAGAAATTGCGCCGCTTGTTCCCGCTCTCCTGTTTCCACATATAATGCGGAGAGTTTTGACGGTCTGTGCGATATTTGTTGTAGCTCTTGGGGGCTATTGGAGAAGTCTGGAGTTATTTCAGGGAGAATATATGGCAACAAAAAAGGAGTCGTATGAATAATACGACTCCGGTAAGTAAGATAGATTGTTGGAAAAATTAAGCCTCGGCGGGAGCTTCAGTAGCTTCAGCGTCTTCAGCAGCTTCGCCAGCCTCATTTTCAGCGGCTGCGGCAGCAGCTTCTGCTTCAGCTTTGGCGGCAGCGATAGCAGCTTTTTTCTCAGCCACTTTCTCTGCGATTTTTTCATTAACCTTCTTTTCTGCTTCGAGACGGGCCTCAGCCGTAGCTTTCTTCTCGGCGGCGCTCTTGTTTACAAGAGCCGTCTTCTTGGCCTCGTGCTCCTGCTTCCAAGCCTCAAACTTGGCCTGTGCGGCAGCCTCGTCGAATGCGCCCTTGCGGACACCGCCGTTCAAATGCTTCATGAGCATAACGCCTTCGGCGGAGAGAATGCTGCGAACGGTGTCGGTGGGCTGTGCGCCTACTTCCACCCAGTGCAATGCACGTTCAAAATTCAAATCTACCGTGGCAGGATTGGTGTTGGGGTTGTAGGTACCAATCTTCTCAGTAAACTTACCATCACGTGGTGCTCTTGCGTCTGCAATCACAATGCTGTAGAATGCGTAGCCCTTACGGCCGTGACGCTGCAATCTAATTTTAGTTGCCATTTCTTTATGTATAAATAGGTTTGAATTAATGCCGCTATCTCGTAACGGCGCCGCAAATTTACTAACTTATTTATAAACAAACAAACATCTTCTTGATTTTGTGAAAAATGTTGTCTTGCAGACAGAGTGATCGGCCATTTTCCTGCAGGAGGTCTTTACTCCGGGACGTTGGGAGAGGTGAACATTCGGTTGAAAGAGATTGTCTGACAGGTTTTAGGCGGTCTCTGGTTCCTGATGTAGCGGCGTTGAAAGTGGCAAGGGTTCCCACAAAAGTGGCAAGGCGTCCCACTTTTGTGGGAACCCTTGCCACTTTTATAAATCACCCTTTTGCGAGTTGAAGAATCAAGGACTCTTGTCTTTTATTTCGCTTTCATTGAGGCCTTCACGAGGTATAAGATGAGTAGCAGGTACATTGCCAGCGACAGCCATTGGCTGAGGGGATTCCCGAGCCATCCGGCATTGGCGAAGTTGAGGTTGCCGAATTGCAAACCGGCACTGACTACTCCCATCAGCGCACCGCCGGCTATGAAACCGGACGCGAGGAGTGTGCCGCGTTCGTTGCGCAGGCGGTTGACGCTTTCATCCTTCGAGCGGGTGCTTACATAATGGCTGACAAAACCGCCGACAATGAGCGGCAAGTTGAGTTGCAGGGGAATGAACATACCGAGCGCGAAGGCCAGGGCGGAGACGCCGCAGGCGTTGAGCACGATAGCGATGACGGCACCGATTCCGTAGAGCAACCAAGGGGCGCCCTGGCCCGACATGAGGGGCTCTATCACAGCGGCCATGGCGCGGGCTTGCGGGGCAGCCATCACGTCTGCATTGTCCGGCGTGAAGCCATAAGCTTTGTTGAGTATCATGATGACGCCGCCTACGGTTGCGGCCGAAACGAGTATGCCGAGAAATTTGTAGGTCTCCTGGTATTTCGGCGTGCTGCCGAGCCAGTAACCTATCTTGAGGTCGGTGATAAACGCGCCGGCTGAAGAGAGCGCCGTGCATACTACGCCGCCCATGATGAGTGCGGCCACCATGCCACTTGTGCCTTTCAGTCCGACCACCACCATAATGATGGAGGAGAGAATCAGCGTCATGAGCGTCATGCCGCTCACGGGGTTTGAGCCCACTATGGCGATGGCATTTGCCGCAACGGTGGTGAAGAGGAAGGCTATGATGGCTACAATGAGGATGCCTACGATGGTGAAGAGCAACGAACCGCCCATAACGTCGAAGTAGAAGAAGAGTGCCGTCACTACAATGGTCAGCAGCGAACCTATGGCAATAATCTTCATCGACAGATCCTTTTGCGTGCGCACGGATTCAGTTTCGGCCGCACCGCCTTTGAATATCTTACCCACCAGTCCGAAGGCGCTGCGTATGACGCCCCAGCTCTTGATGACCCCGATGATACCGGCGGTGGCTATGCCGCCGATGCCTATGCTCTTGGCGTAGGCAAAGATTTGTTCGGGGCTGGCTGCCGCGGCTGTAATCTGTCCGTCGGCGGTTACGGCCACGTCGGGAAATATGAGTGCCATGCCAGGCACGATTATCCACCAGATGGCCACGGACCCCGCGCAGATGATGGCCGCGTATTTCAGGCCTACAATGTAGCCCATGCCGAGCAGAGCCGCGCTTGTGTTGATGCTTAAAAAGAGCTTTGCCTTGTCGGCCACGGTACATCCCAGTTCGCAGACACGGCTTGTGAAGTTCTCGCTCCAGGCTCCGAAAGTGGCTACGGCAAAGTCGAACAATCCGCCTACAAGGCCGGCTACAAGCAGAGGCTTGGCCTGGCTGCCGCCGCGTTCGCCCGACATGAGAACCTGTGTGGAGGCAGTGGCTTCAGGGAAGGGGTATTTGCCGTGCATGTCTTTCACAAAATATTTCCGGAAGGGGATAAGGAACAGAATGCCGAGTATGCCGCCGAGCAGCGACGACATGAAGACTTGCAGGAAGTTGATGGATATGTCGGGATATTTGGCTTGCAAAATATACAAGGCGGGCAACGTGAAGATGGCACCGGCCACAATCATGCCCGAGCAGGCTCCGATGCTCTGAATAATGATATTTTCGCCGAGAGGGTCTTTACGATGCACGGCGCCGCTTACGCCGACGGCGATAATAGTGATGGGAATGGCGGCTTCGAACACTTGTCCGACTTTCAGGCCGAGATAGGCTGTCGCGGCCGAGAACACAACGGCCATCAGCAGGCCCCAGGTGACAGACCACGGAGTCACTTCACGGTAAGTCTTTCCCGGTTTCATCAGGGGCTCGTACTCCTCTCCTTCGCGCAGCTCGCGGAAGGCGTTGTCCGGAAGATTGGTTTCTTTCATTTGCTTGTTGTTTTTATGCTTGAGTTATTATTGTTAATATCTGAGGAGGCCGCCTTCAGCGGCATATTCATGATACGTATTGCGTAATAAGGCTGGATTGATTAACCTTTAGTCCATACGGTCGCGGTAGTCTTCGTATCGGAATTGCCGTAGCAGCTCTGTGTGGCCGTCGGTATGGAGCAGCGCGACGGAGGGGTGGTGTATGCCGTTGAACATGTTGGTTTTCACGGTCGTGTAGTGTATCATGTCTTCAAACGTTATGATGTCGCCCGGTGCAAGTGGCGATGGAAACCGCCAGTAGCCCATGTAATCGCCCGAAAGGCAGGAGTTGCCTCCGAGGCGGTAGACGCAAGGGGCGGTTTCCTGCCCTGTAGCCTCCTCGCCGCTCAGTGTTTCTGCGCCGCGCACTACGGGATGGTAAGGCATTTCGAGGCAGTCGGGCATGTGGCAGGTGAAACTTACGTTGAGAATCGCTGTCTTTATGCAGTGGTTTTCAACGATGTCTACTACTTGCGCCACGAGCGGACCGGTTTGCCAGGCAAAGGCCGAACCGGGCTCGAGAATAAGATGCAGGTTCGGGTGCTTTTGCCGGAAGGCGCGTAGCAAGCTGATGAGGTGCTGTGTGTCGTAGTCGGCGCGTGTCACTAAATGTCCGCCGCCGAGGTTCAGCCACTTAACCTTGTCAAGCCATGGTCCGAACTTCTCTGCAATGTGTTCCAGGGTGTGTGCCAGGGCATAGCTGTCGCTTTCACAATGGCAGTGGCAGTGGAATCCCTCGATGCCTTCAGGCAATTGTTCAGGTAAGTCGGCTGCCAATACGCCGAAGCGCGATCCTGGCGCGCACGGGTCGTAAAGGGCGGTTTCTATTTCGCTGTGTTCGGGATTTATGCGCAGGCCGCACGACACTCCGGCTGCAACGGCGCGTGGTGCGAAGCGGGCTGCCTGAGAGAGTGAGTTGAAGGTAATGTGGCTGGAGCAGTGTATAATCTCGTTGAAAGTCGTGTCTTCGTAAGCCGGAGAATACGTATGTGCCTTTGAGCCGAATTCTTCGTAGGCCAGTCGGGCTTCGTAGGGGGAGGAGGCTGTGGTGTGGCTGATGTATTCCCGGAATATGGGAAACGTTTTCCAAAGGGCGAAAGCCTTGAAGGCGAGTATGAACTCTGCTCCGGTTTGGTCGGCAATGCTTTTGATGAGTGCGAGGTTGCGGCGTAGTTTGTTTTCCTCTATTATATAATAAGGTGTGGGGAGTGCTGTGTGTGGACTTTCCATTTATTTGTATTGACAGAGAAATAAGGGAAGCCGAAAGTCAATGTCTCCGGCCTTTGTGGCGAATAGGACATTAGCTTTCGGCTTTCGGTTTCCGTGTTTATGTCACGATGTGAACTTCAATTGCTTACATGATGCCTTTCTCACGGAGCACCTTCTGCCAGTTCCATGCGGAAGACAATGCTTCTTCGAGCGTGTGTACGGCTTTCCAGCCGAGCACCTTGTTGGCCTTGTCCACGTTGCCCCATACTTTTTCGATGTCGCCGGGACGGCGGGCTACGACTTTGTAGTTGAGCTTCACGCCGGTGCACTTTTCGAAGGTGTTGATGAGTTCGAACACGCTGACACCGTTGCCTGTGCCCACGTTGTATATTTCAACGGGTTCGGTGTTCTTTCCTTCGAGGATACGTGCCATGGCGGCAACGTGTGCCTTAGCCAGGTCGAGCACGTAGATAAAGTCGCGGATGCACGAACCGTCGGGGGTGTCGTAATCGTCGCCGAACACGCTCAGGCATTCGCGGATGCCGATAGCCGTCTGTGTGAGGTAGGGGATGAGGTTGGCGGGAACGCCGTTGGGCATCTCGCCGATGATGCCGCTGGGGTGCGAGCCAATGGGGTTGAAGTAGCGCAGCAGGATGGCGGATATGGGAGCGCCGCTCTTGACGTAGTCCTGTACGATTTCTTCGTTGATTTGCTTCGTGTTGCCGTAGGGGCTTTCCGCTTTCTTGATGGGAGCTTCTTCCGTGACGGGCAGATTTTCGGGGTCGGGTTGACCATATACCGTGCAACTGCTGGAGAAGATGATGCCCTTTACGTCATACTTCGGCATGAGTTTGAGCAGATTGATGAGGCTTACAAGGTTATTCTCGTAGTATTTCAGCGGCTGTTCAACGCTTTCGCCCACAGCTTTGGAGGCAGCGAAATGAATGATGCCGCTGATGCCGGGGTATTTCTGGAATACGCTCTCCAGTTTGGGGAGGTCGCAGCAATCCACCTCTTCGAAGGCCGGACGGATGCCGGTAATCTTCTCGATGCCGTCAACGACATCGGCTTTTGAGTTGCTGAGGTTGTCGATAATAACAACATCGTAGCCTGCATTTTGCAGTTCAACGGTAGTGTGAGAACCGATAAATCCGGTTCCGCCAGTCACTAAGATAGTCTTTTTCATAGCCTTATTATTAAAGAGTCTGAATATATTTACTGCAAAATTACTAAATATTTTGTTGTAATGCAATGACCGTGTATTTTAATTGCAGAAATATGCAATACGACCGGCATATTTATTGCCTTTTAGTGATGATGGCCGGGTGTGTGTCGAGTTGTCGTCGCGCCGGGGCGTAGTTTCCGCATTCCCGATGTGGCGGCTCAAAAAGTGGCAAGGCGTCCCACAAAAGTGGCAAAGCATCCCACTTTTGTGGGACGCCCTGCCACTTTTCCTGCTTGCTATTTGCTGGAAGATTGGACTTGCCGGTCAAGATACACCGGGCGATGGCGACTGCTGAGAAACTGAAATTTATGATAATCTATTTTATAATAGGTGTTTACGACTTGAAGGATGATGCGCTTACGCGCAATATTTGTGTGCACGTATAGGTGAGAAAGCATAAAAGAGGGATGTGATGCAGGGGATATGTTCTTTTATTCATTAATTTTGTAGCCAATTACATTAAATAGTCTTTATGATATGCCGGTACTTGATGTAGCGGTAGATGTGATTTAGTAAATCGAACAGAAAATTTCTTTGATTGACAACAATAGCAATGGGAACAGACGAAATCTTGTTGGAGAAACATCCTTGGGAACCTTTTGTCCCGCCTGGAGCAAAGGTGCTCGTCTTAGGCACATTCCCGCCTGGTAACCACCGCTGGAGCATGGATTTTTATTATCCTAACCGTACGAACGATTATTGGTACCTGATGGGGCTCTTGTTTTTGGAAGACAAGTATGCTTTGTATGACAAAGACGCGAAAGTATTTAAGTTGGATCTTATCAAAGCGCTGATGACCGAAAAACATATAGCGCTGAGTGATACGGCCCGGGAGGTGCGGCGCCTGAAGGGGAATGCTTCTGATAAATATTTGGAAATTGTGAAGCCGCTTCCACTTCGCGGAATGCTCGACAGGATGCCTCAGTGCCACACCGTGGTAACGACGGGAGAAAAGGCTGCCAGTGTGATTGCAGAACTTACCGGCACAGAAATCCCGCCGATGGGCACTATGGTAAAAACGGAGGACGGGCTGGAAATATGGCGGATGCCCTCAACCTCGCGGGCTTATCCTCTGAAACTGGAAAAGAAGGCGGAATTTTATGCAGAGATGTTTCGCCATGTAGGTATTCTTTAACCGATGTGACAATATGCGCAAGAAAGATTTATTTGAGGCGGTTTTGGATTATTTCAAGCAAACCATGTCTGACACGGAAACGGAACTCGATTACGGAACAACATTCCAACTTTTGGTGGCGGTGGTACTGTCGGCCCAATGCACCGATAAGCGGGTTAATATGATAACGCCCCGCTTGTTTGCAGATTATCCTACGGCCGAGGCGATGGCGCTGGCAACGCCCGATGTTATTTATGAGTATGTTAAAAGTGTGAGTTATCCAAACAATAAGGCGAAGCACCTCGTTGGCTTGTCGCGGATGATTATGGAAAAGTTTGCAGGCGAAGTGCCCTCCACGCTGGAAGAACTGACCCAGCTTCCGGGCGTTGGGCGCAAAACGGCGAATGTGGTGCAGACCATAGCCTTCGGCAAAGCAGCCTTGGCTGTTGACACTCATGTGTTCCGTGTGAGTCATCGTCTGGCTTTGGTGCGCCCGGATTGTACGACGCCCTATAGTGTGGAAATGGCGCTGAAGCGCTATATTCCCGAACAACTGGTCGCTGCCGCTCACTATTGGCTGCTGCTGCATGGCCGGTATGTTTGCAAAGCGCGCAAACCTTTATGTGAGAAGTGCGGCTTGGCTCATTTGTGTCATAGTAAGGACCGCGTGTTGATAGCTCCGCAGTGAGGACATTTTCCTAATTTGTCAATGGTCATTCCGCAATTTCCGCAAAAATATTGGGGATGTTGGTTGCGCTTGAAGTGAATGATGGCCCAGATCCAGTACACCGGCAAAATGAAGTAACCTATTATCGGAGGAATGACTGCAGTGAAAAACAGGTAGAGAAAACCACAGAAACTGCACGTCCCGATAAGATAGCTGACTCCGTCCGTGAAGTTCAGCTGATGGCGGATTTCGTCGGCAGTGGCAATGCCTATAAAGATAATCAACCATACTCCACCGAGAAATAGTTGCATGATTGTCGGGATGTTTGGAGAGAGCGGATTGATTGTAGGGTGAAAGTAATATTCTATCCAGGTTTCCGGAACGTATGTTTGTATGCTTTGATATAGTAATGCCAGTCCTGCTACAATCAGACATAAGAATGTGGGGTAAAAGCTATTTACATCATTGAAGTGGACTAAGCGGAGCTTCTTCTTGCAGGACTTGTGTATTATGTAGATAAGGAAGGTTATCAAGATGATGTACATTATTATCTTGAAATGCCTGTCACTGAAATAATAAATAAGTCTTGATAGCGGACGGTCGGGGACCGTGTGTTCCAGCAATGTGTGCTCTTTCACCCAGCCGCAGAGCGGGCTGTTGGTAAATGCACCATGTTCATCGGGACTTGCAGTAGCTATTCTGATCCAGTAGGAGGTTGGTTGTGTGGCTGTATCAGGCTGGATATTATCAATAACGATGACATCTCCCTCTTGAATGGTTTTGTTGTTCCTGGCGGAATCATAAACAATGTCAGTCGTTGGCAATGTGGTGTTTATGCAGAAAGAGTCTGTCGCTACAAAATTGTCTCCACGCCAGTAGTGGTGCGCTTCTCTGAAAGCGACCGAGTCAATGCCGCTGTTGTCCGGTTCTATCCAGCGGTCTTCATTCCACTGATAATGACATGCGGAAAGGAGCAATGATAAAAGGCAGAGGATGGCGCGAAAGATATGTCGTAGCATGATGCGTGGAACTATAAATGTATTTTATCTTGTGTTGGGTATTATTGCTCGGGGCTGCTTCCCCAAACAGTCATCTGGCATTTCTTGCAGTCGAAACTTAAAGGAAAACGTCGTCCGTCGGGGAGCCGGATCGCGAGTGGCTCTTTTCCGGGCATTTGTGCTTTCCCTTGTTTAATGCATGCTCCTAAAGCGTGGCGGATGCAGTAGCGGCAGGTCATTATAGGAAAACTGCCGGTCGGCTGTTCCAGTTCGAATGCAGGAGAAATATTGGCGGCACCGTGATTGCGGTAGAAAGAAGCAGCTTTCCGGTTGGCTATATTATCACTATAGTCTGGTTTCGCTGGCACTTTGATGCTATCGGGGTGTATAGGCCGGCGTAAGTCTCTTTGATGATTCTCCTGCATGGATTTCAGAAGGAGGTCAACTGCTTGCCGCCGCCATGCAGTCAGTGCGGATGCAGGAATAAAGTAGTCCTGCGAAGTGGAAATGTGAATATTATCTGCTTCAAACGGAGTATTTCCTAATTTGGAAAGAATGCGCTTGATGTTATCCGCTTGCGGCTTACTGGCTACTTTCTTCTCTGTATTGAATTTGAGTGTGACGTTATGTCCGTTCTGTGTGCTGATGGATAGTTCATAACCATCTTTTGTTTCTGATAGCTGAATGTCAATCTTTATGGTACGGACAGCCGTTGGACGTTGCAGCGCTTTGCTGAAAGCATGGTCCAAATTACGGAATATGTTTGTTCCGATAGTCAGATTCTCCATTTGAAGCGGAACAATCCTTCCATCATTTGTAACGGAGTTGACTCTGAAACCTTGCAATCTACCTGTCTTATCAATGAAACACAAACCATCTCCGGCTGTGATAGTGTCAACTCCCGTAGCGTATTTGAGTGAGAAGCTTTCTTTGCTTATATTAGCGACTTTCCCGACAAATTCTCCGGTAGCTTTTGGCGTGTGGATATTAGATATAGCTCTATCTCTTTGGTTGAGTATGAAATAATCAGTGAAACCGCGGTTGAAACTTCGTTCAAGTTTTGGCGTAAAACCTTTAATGGTGGTCTTTCCCGCTGAGGCCCGTTCGTATTCGTCGCTTCTGCGGTTTATGATCTCATCTATTTTTTGCCGGTAGTATGCTGTCACATTCTTTACATAATCCACATCCTTGAGGCGCCCCTCGATCTTGAACGATGAAATGCCTGCATCCATCATGGCTTCGAGTACCGAACTGCGGTTCATATCACGGAGTGAAAGCAAGTGTCTGTCATGTACAATGGTATTTCCTTCTGCATCTATAAGGTCGAAGGCGAGGCGACAGAATTGTGCGCAGTTTCCCCGGTTTGCAGAGCGGCCGAAACAATATTGTGAAGCATAGCATCGGCCGCTATAGCTTACGCACAGGGCACCGTGTACGAATGCCTCGAGCGGCAGTGAAGTGCCATTATGGATGGTGGAAATCTCATCGAGCGAAAGTTCACGGGGCAAAACCACTTGTGAGAAACCGGCAGCTTCGAGTGAACGTACCTTTTCAAGTGTGTGGTTGTGCATTTGGGTGGAAGCGTGCAGGGCTATGGGAGGTAAATTCATTGTCAGCAAAGCTGTGTCTTGAATTATAAGCGCATCTACACCGGCTTCGTGTAATTGCCAGATGGTTTGCTCAACTTCGGCTAACTCTTCATCATATATTATTGTGTTGAGAGTTACATAGACTTTTGCATCAAAGATATGGGCATAATCGCAAAGCGAGGCGATGTCTTCGATCGTATTGTTGGCGGCTTGGCGGGCACCGAATACAGGACCACCTATATATACGGCATCTGCGCCATGACGTATGGCTTCAATTCCGCAAGTAATGTTTTTAGCCGGTGAAAGCAATTCAATCTTACGCATATATGAGTTCTTAAAGTGACGGAGTTGGTGGCTCCGTTAATTTAATATTGAGTGAATCCAATAGGTCGGTACAGGTCGTTTTGTGGGAGTGCTTCCCACTTTTGTGGCACGGTTTCCCACAAAAGTGGGATGCTTTGCCACCTTTCGCCCCTGTTAGAGGCTATGAAAGTAGGCGCGGCTCAGTTTCATTAATTCTCATCTGGGGTGACGCTTGCTACCAGTCCTATCTTTTCTGCTCTTTTCATGATGAACTTCAGGGCAGCTTCATGTTCGTTAGGAACGTGTCCGTCGAGGATTGCATCTTTCAAGGCGCTTTTGAGTGTTCCTATTTCTTTGCATGGAGGAAGATTGAAAATACGCATGATTTCTTCTCCGTCGACCGGTGGTTGGAAATTGCGGATGCGGTCTTTCTCTTCGATATCGTGTAGCTTTTGTCTGACTAATTTGAAATTTTCCAAGAAATTACGTTTCCTTACTTCATTTTTGCTGGTGATGTCGGCCTCGCATAGTGTCATCAGGTCGTCGATATCATCACCTGCTTCAAAAAGAAGTCTTCTGACGGCACTGTCTGTAACAATGTCATCGGCAATAGCGATGGGGCGCATGTGTAGGCCAACCAGTTTTTTAACATACTTCATCCGTTCGTCTAATGGTAATTTGAGACGTCGGAAGAGTGATGGTATCATTTTCTCCCCTAAATAGTTGTGATTGTGAAATGTCCAGCCGACGGCCGGTTCCCATCTTTTACTCTTAGGTTTTCCTATGTCGTGTAATAATGCAGCCCAGCGTAACCATATATTGTCGCTCAACGCTGCTACGTTATCTACAACCTCCAGTGTATGGTAGAAATTATTTTTATGCGCTTTTCCATTACGCTCTTCCACAATATCTAAAGCGGAAAGTTCCGGAAGGATAAGGGGAAGTAATCCGCAACGTTGTAGTTCAACGAACCCAATGGAGGGATACCGGGTCTGCATGATTTTATTAAGTTCATCAATAATACGTTCACCGCTGATTATCTTTATTCGATCTGCATTCCGGCATAGTGCCTCAAAGGTTTCTTCTTCAATCGTAAAGTTTAATTGTGTGGCAAATCTGATGCAACGCATCATGCGGAGAGGATCATCAGAGAATGTTACATCTGGTTCTAACGGTGTGCGTATGATTCTATCTTCCAGGTCCAGCAAACCATTGAATGGGTCTACTAATTCTCCTCTTGTGGCGCTATTCAGGCTGATAGCCATCGCATTGATGGTAAAATCACGGCGGTTTTGGTCATCTTCCAGGGTTCCGTCTTCTACCACAGGTTTTCTGGATGAAGGGGAATAACTTTCTTTTCGCGCTCCAACAAATTCGATTTCCTGCTTCTGCCATTTCACTTGTGCAGTTCCGAAATTGCGGAATACAGACAAGTGGGCCCCACTTCCGGCAGCTTTGACGAAAGCTTCAGCCATTGCAATACCGCTGCCAACGACCACAATGTCTATATCATTGGTTGGGCGGTTTAGAAAGATGTCGCGGACATATCCACCAACTAAATAGCATTCAAGGCCTATTTTGTCGGCGGTGTCTGTTAATAATTGAAATAAGTTGCTTTGTATATGCTCAAGTATCTGCTCTTTTGTGAGGATTTCCATATTGTAATGGGTAATAAAGGTTTTAAGGAGAATATTATTTGTTTTTATTCCTTCTCTTTTTACGTGTAGTGAAAAGTTCCCGCAGGTTTGTAAAATCACGTTTCAACAGGATTCCAATACCTTGCGTGGTCATTGAAGATTTAGAGAAATAGCGGTCGTTTGTTTCACTATATGCTTTGAGGCTTACAGCTCCTTCAGGGGTAAGAAGATAGTTTATATCAAAATCTCCGACAAAATTAGTTGTCGATGTTGGACGGTCGCGATAGCCGAAATTGCCGTTGATGAGTAAGCGGTTGTGCAGTAGCCTTCCGCTTAGTATTCCTGCAACTTCCATGTCGCTCCATCCTGTCTGACCGGTTGAAAGGTTGGTCCCGAAATTCCATTTCGAGGAACCGACAGCATTTGATATTATATTGTTCAATTGTCCGGAAATAGTGTTTGACAAAAATGATTTCATGGCTACGCTGCTTTGTGATTGCCCTGTAGTTGCGGCTTGTGTCGTCTCAAAGTTATAGGTGTAAAAACGGCCGATACTGAGAAGGTATAGAATCTGCATGTTCATGTCATCTTCAGAGGAAATCAGTTGTCTTACTACGTATTTGATGTCATCGCTGACATTGGGTAAATTGAGGTCGAATGTTATTTGAGGAGACAAAGCTTTTCCGCCAAACCGAAGTATGCAATCAGCTCTAACAGAATTGTCCGAGAATCCAGTGCCCAAGCCAAGGTCTGAAAGAGATACGGAAGGTACGCTATAAATAGCCTCCATATTGATGTCTCCCTCATGCGGTGGACCTGAAAATTTTAGTTCTCCACCCCTTTGAAATTGGAACTCTTTGCGGATGAGGTCCTGTATCGCTATTTTATAACTACCTCCCTCAATGGTGTAATTACCATATAATTGAAATGCCCCTTTATTATAGAATGTGGCTTTAAGCGGTCCGCTTCCATGTAATGTAAGATAGTCATTACTTTTTTCGTCCATTATGATTTTTAGGATGGCTTCCGGTTGCATATCAATCATTAAATTGAGATTGATATCCGTTGTGCTTACTGATGTATCATGCGCATTTTTCGGGGGGGCTACTTGTGCTGATACAGCGGTATTTTCTTGTTGCATTGGTGTAGTGCTGTTTTCTTTGTGATTTTGTGCACAATCCTTGTTCTTGAAACTTAGTAGAGTATTGTCTCCGAAAGTTGTAGGACTATTGACCGCATAGACCAATGTGGTTCCCCTTTCTGGCTTTAAATCTATATCTGCATTTAATATTCCTGAACTACCTTCAAGATGTACGTTCCCACTTCCTATAACTGTGGCATAAAACGGAATGTCAGCCTCCTTTCCTTTGTTATAGGATAGGAGATTTTGCACGTTCACATTGAATTTATAACGTATTTTTTTTAGATGCTCGTGCGTAAGTTGGCCGTTTAATGTTCCACTACCATGTTGCATGTCATTAAGGGATATGCCACTGAATTTGAATGCACCAGGGGACATAATGACGGTTCCATCCGATACATTGTAGTGGCAACCTGTAGCTGGAATAGTCGCTCCAAAACAGATTTGTTCACGGCCTTCAAAATCCAATTGCTTGAAACTTCCAAAGATTCGGCACGTTCCGCTTGTTCTACCATCAATATCTTTGAGAATGTCAGAAATATAGCGGCGCAAGAAATATAAATTGGTGTTTTTGCTTTCAACTCTCAAGTCTAATTCTTGACCACCAATGTCTACATAGCCATCAACGCGTGTGGAGCTGACATCTTTTTCTTTCATATCAGCTTTTATGTCCAGACGCATTTTTTCAGTGTCCAGTCCCAATCTTATATCAGTATATCCCATATATCCTTCGTTGAAACTAAAATCAGGGATTATTAGCTTGCCATTAATATGGAACTTATTGTTGTCTCTTCTTGTTTGAAAGGTTCCTGTAGCTTCTCCAGCAAATGAAACGGGCTTTAAATTAATGAGTCCTAAGATATAGGCAATATCTATCTTATGCAGATGAGCCGTAATATTGTCTTCGTGATCAGGAGATAAGGCCCCATCGAGAAATAATGATTGGTCGGCATGCTGGATACCTAATTTTGAAATGGTCAGGCGTTTGTCTTGCCAACAAATTTCTCCGCTATTTATGCTCCATATGGAATCTTTTATAGTGAAATTTGTTGGCTTTATATCAGTTCTTATCAAATTTGGTTTAGAACTGTTTTGTACGTAGTAAGTTTGTGTCTTGATTTCTCCTGCAAATTGTTTTTTTGCGTCGGTCCATGATAAATGACTATAAATATTGCCATTCTGCGATGTATTAGATAAGGCGAATTTTGTATCATTGTGCCCTATTTTTTTTATTCCCTGTGTAAGACACGAGAGATTACCTTTTTCTCCATTTAAATATAAACGAAAGTCCTTTATGTCAATATTTTTGAATTCAAATCCAGAAGTCTCGGCTGTGATGGAATATCTGCGCCCATCTGCGCAGATATTGCCAGATAATAGTACGGGGCCAGAAATATGGAGAGGAATATTTAATATTTGATTGAAAAAATCAGTTTTTATTAATTGGATGTTCATGCGCCATTCAGGCCACGCACCTTCTTGTTTATTGTTAGGTGCATAATGTTTTTGAATCGCTTGGTTGAAAATCTTGTTTATACTTTTCTTTAGTGATTGTATTGAAAGTTCTCCGTCTAATTCAGCATGGGCAAAGTCACTATTGAGTCGTAGATATGTACCTTTTCCTGAAGGAGTAAGTTGCAGATGTAAGTTGTTGAGCCGGTAATCCTCCTCAGCTGTAGTTCCTTTTTTAAAGAAATGCTTTACAGAACATTCTCCTTTTATATGTTTCTTATTAATTTGAGGAAGGTGTAAAGTGATATTACCTGACATAGCCTGCCAGTTCTTTAATTGCCGTATTTTGAATTGCGGTAAAATAATTTGATTTATGTTTGCATTTAAATTAATGGATTGGATTTGTTTCTTTGAGACTTTTCCATCAAATGTAGTGTTGAAGTTCAGGTAAGGATCTTGTGAGGTTATACTGCCACTGAATCCTTCGTTCTCCAATCTTGCAATAATGTTAATATCTCTGTAATTATGAGCATTATGAAGTATGTTATCAATACTTATATTAACATCTATCTGGGGGATATCTTTCGACTTGCTGGATTTTGAAGAAGCCGTTGCATGAAAGGATATAAGCTGGGGATACTGCTCGTTTTTAAAGATCTTAGCGAGTGCAAATTCTGAAGATTTTATATTTGCAGTATATTCTGTCCCTCTCCAGTTTGCACCAATATTCAGTGTTCCGGCATTAGTTGTAATATCAGCTTGCAGGATACTTTTGTCATTTACCTTTATTGTACTATTTCCTTTGATTGTAACAGGACCTAACTCATCAAAAATATTTCCAATAGCATGGGATGTTTTTGTATTGACGATAGGACGTAACATATTAGGACTGATTGTAATCTTGTCAGCCCCAATTATTGCTTCTGAAATATTATTGTCTTTTCTTTTTAAATTTATAAATCCATTTATTGTCAGCTCTTTATTGTCATTTTGTAGTTCTAATTGAGTCAGGGAAATTATTTGTGGATTTACTTTGAATTTTGTGGATATACAGATGGATTTGTTGTAGTTTTGTAATAGGGGAACAAAACATGAAATATCAGATGTCGCTATTTTGACATTATGTAGTGCACCTTCTAACGTTATGGTTTTTAAGAGTGTTGAAAAATCTTGTGCATCGTAGCGTGCGGAGAAAGATTTTTCTGCAATCAAGCTATTGGGCAACTGTAACTTTAAATCGGATATTTTGCAAGATTGGCGTGTTGCTACGATATTGAAAGACACTCTTTGAATGTTCAAGCCACTCTTTTCTTTAAAAGAGAGATGACGAACTCGTAAGTTCAGTTGGTTTGATGTTAATTTCTTAAGGCTTATATTTCCATTTAATTCATTAATACCAATATGTTTAGAATTGAAAACTTTTGGAGTTTCTGCTACGTATAATTCATCATAAGAAAGTTGGCTACGACGAATAATAAAGGAGTTAAGTTTTAAATTGATACTGGATGGTGTTTTGCTCTTAGAAGCAAGGGCGTCTAATACGAACTGTATATTTGTTGCGCTATCTTTTTTTTGTTTGTATATCTTGATGTTTCCATCAAGCAGAGACACGGAACGGAGCGAAATTTCTTTTTTTAGTAGAGGCAGATACTCAATTTTAGCAGATATGATATCCCCATAAAGTAACTTTTGATTTTGTTGGTCATAAAAAGTCACATCATGTAAAATAACTCGGTTAAACAAACCTATTTCAATATGAGAGATATCTACTTTTGTCTTGAACTTATATTCGAGGAGATCTTCTACAATGTCACCAAGCCATTTTTGTGTTGGTGAGAAATTTACAATAAAGATAATTAGTAGGTAACCGACGATGCAGCTACTTACGATACTTCTTGCTATGTTCCTAATCCTTTTGATATGCTTTGTAGTAAATTTATAATGATGATTTTATCGTAGTGAATGGCTATTATACATTCTTGAATTCTTTAGCTAAGCCGCCTTCGCTTGTTTCTCGATATAAGGATGGAAGGTCGTGCCCTGTCTGTTTCATTACCTCTATCGTTTTGTCATAAGGTATTCTATGTATGCCTTCGGCATATGTTGCATAGATGTTGGCGTCTAAAGCACGGGCTGCGGCATGTGCGTTACGTTCTATACATGGTATTTGCACTAAACCGCATACAGGGTCGCATGTCATTCCTAAATGATGCTCTAATCCCATCTCTGCCGCATATTCTATAGTTGCGAGACTTCCGCCGAAAATATAGTTGGCAGCAGCTGCAGCCATGGCACAGGCTACTCCCACTTCAGCTTGACAACCAGCTTCGGCGCCTGATATGGAGGCACGGCTTTTTGCAATGTTTCCTATAATTCCAGCCGTTGCCAGTGCATGATAAATGCGCTTGTCTGAAAATTTGCGGCTTTTTTGTATATGATATAGAACAGCCGGGACAACTCCGCTGGCGCCGCAGGTCGGAGCTGTGACAATCTTACCTCCGGAAGCATTTTCTTCACTTACAGCCAAGGCATAGGAGAAAACGAGACCGCGTGTTTGCAGATTGGCACCATACCCCATTGCTTTGATGTAATAATCCGGCGCTTTCCTGCGTAGATTCAAACAGCCGGGCAGTACTCCTTCATGATCAATGCCTCGTTCGACGGCGCTTTTCATGACATTCCACACCTCCTCAATATAGTCCCAAATTTCCTTACCTTCGCATTCCTCAACATATTCCCAGTAATTTTTACCTCTCATTTTGCACCACTCCTGAATGTCGGCCAAGTGATCCAAGTCGTAAATATCGGGAGTGTCTATCTGCGATACACCTTCTTCGGCCAAGGCTCCCCCTCCGATGCTGTAAACCGTCCAGGTATAAACAATTTCTTTGTTTTCATTGAGAACCTCAAATTTCATTCCATTGGGATGGAATGGTAATACTATTTCCGGGTGCCAGACAAATTCAGTCCGGTCTTCGCCCAAAACTTGTTTGATGGCATAATCTGTGAGGTGTCCTTCTCCCGTAGCAGCCAGACTTCCGTATAGTGTGACACGAAAATATGGAGCGTCTGCGTATGAGGCGAGTATCCTTTCTGCAGCTGTGCGCGGGCCCATTGTGTGGCTGCTTGATGGGCCTTGTCCTATGCGATATAATTCTTTTAAACTTTTCATCTTAGTATTTGCGGGTTGCGGTATTTCCTGACTTTAAGTGTAATTTCTAAATGCGTTCTTTTATCAAGCCTCTGCGATAGGCTACCAACAATTTCTCTAAGTCGGTAATTTGTGTACTTATTTTTTTCCCGATATCAGTATCGCTGACCATTGCTCTGTGGCCGGTCAATTCAACAATTTGAGTTGTACTGCGAATATCAGTGCCATTGATTATTGCTTCCTCCGTAGATGAGAAAGGTTCATGTTGTACGAGTTGAAACCCGCGGCTATGATAGATCAGAGTATAGCCCGCAATTCCTGTCGTGTTATGATAGGCGCGTGCAAACCCTCCGTCAATAACCATCAGGCGTCCATCGGCTTTTATTGGAGTTTCTCCATTCCCCACCCGTACAGGTACATGTCCGTTTATAATATGGCGATGCGGCCCGTGTACGTTAAATTCATCCATGATGGAGTCACATATTTCAGCATTATTCCGCAATGTATAGTACCATCCTTTTTCTTCTTTATGTGTGCTCTTGTCTGCGATGAAATAGCGTTCGAAGGTTGCCATCTTCGATTTGTCGAATAAAGGTGAGTCCGGTCCGCACCATAGGTACCAGAAGAAATCTCGCGCCTTGTTTTGTTCCTCCGTGTCGTCTATGGAATCAAATGCAGTTCTTACCTGTTGCTCTATCCGGCTTAATAGTTCCTGGCCATGTACCTTTATGTCGTTAACCGGCACATCGCGTAAACTACCGTCTTCATTGAGCGGTACTGACGCGTGAAACAGAAGGTTGGAGTTAAACACAGTGTACATGCTGCCGTGTCTCAGCATATAATTGATATGCCGTTGCAGGTGGTCGTTAATCAGAAAAGTATGTCTGAGGCGCTCCATCAGTTCCCGCTCTTCATTGGATAATTTGTAGGGGGCTTCAGGAGATAGGGTAGGGAACTCTTTGTCTAACAACTCGTAAGTGTTGTCATCAATAGTGATTGTTCCTTTTTTCTTGTCAATATGGCCAAGCAAGGCCCGGTCTTTCATTCCCCACTCAGGGTGTGCGGCATATAGTTGTCCTTCCAGCTTGAACTGGATAATAGCTATAGCCTTATGCATTTGTGCTATCAGCCTTTTAGTTTTCTCACTTAGTTTTTTGGCGCTGTCTTCTATTTTGGGAATGAAAACGGTGCAAGGATCGTCAGCATAGGTCTCCATGGCAAAGGTGGCCAATGGAACCATATTGATGCCATATCCCTCTTCTAATGTTTGTGTGTTGGCATAGCGCAATGAAAGGCGTAATACGCTGGCAATACAAGCTAAATTTCCGGCAGCTGCGCCCATCCATAAAATGTCATGGTTGCCCCATTGCATGTCAACATCGTGATAGTTGCATAAGGTATCCATGATAAGATGTGCTCCCGGTCCTCTGTCGTAGATGTCCCCTAAAATGTGCAGGCGGTCAATAGACAGGCGTTGGATGAGATCGCACAGGGCAATGATGAAGTGGTCCGCTCTTCTTGTTCCTATGATTGTTTGAATAATAACATTGAAGTAGGCTTGCTTGTTATGATCCTCCGTTGATTCATGCAAGAGTTCTTCTATGATATATGCAAATTCCTTGGGCAGACTTTTTCTTACTTTGGAGCGTGTGTATTTTGACGAAACATTGCGGCAAACGGTGATGAGTTGGTTTAAAGTCGTTTGATAGTAGTCAGGCATGTTGCTTTCAGTTTGCTTGACTAACTCCAGCTTTTGTTCCGGATAGTATATCAGAGTGCACAGATTTTTCTTTTCTTTATCGCGCAAGGTGTTACCGAAAAGTTCGTTGACTTTTCGTTTGATATTGCCCGAGGCATTGCGGATAACATGTTGGAAAGCTTCGTTTTCGCCGTGCAAATCAGCCAGGAAGTGTTCGGTTGGTTTGGGCAAATGAAGTATAGCTTCCAAATTTATAATTTCGGTTGTAACCTGTGACACTGTAGGAAAATCGCGCGCTAACAGTTGCAGGTAGCGTAAATCTTCCTTGACATTGCTGAGGGTTAACTGTTCTTTTCTGTTCATAAGCGGATAGCGCTATTACTTTATACCCGTAAGTAAATTAATCTCTTATTTTCTTGAAATGTACCTTGCCGTTATTCCAATATGTAGGCCAGCCGGCCCAGATACCTCCAAGAAAAACCACTTTAATGCTGTGTTGTCCTTCGGCCAGGGCTATTTGGATTTTATTGGGCGAGAAACGTGCGGCTCTTGTAGTCGGGTTCTCAATAATAAGGTTGCCGTCTAACCAAACTTGATTGTTATCAGAAGAAAATTCATAGATGCCGTTTTCCGGAATGCTTATGTTGCCTTCGGCAATGGCTGAATAATTTTCAGATTTACAGAGAGCGGCATTCAACTTTCTCAAACCGCGGATTGTGGATATGTTGCTGGCTGTCAGGATGGTATCCGGCTGGCTGGGCAGGAGGTAAGGACTATTGTAGCGTCCGTTGTATAAAGATATCTTGTATTCTTTTTCTGCCAGGTCGTTCCGGGCGGGCCAATACGGCATTTTGGTGATGTTGATGGTGCGTATCGGGCCCATCAGTCCGTTGGGCAGCAGAGTTCTTGTCTTTAGTATCGATGTCTGTGAAAATATCAAAGGACTTGTGTAGCGTTTTGACTTTTCCGACGGAGAGGTTCCGTCAGTAGTATATACGATTTCAAGAGGGCGCGTTGTGTTGAGTCTTAACTCATATTTATCGCTGAAGGCGATATTGTTATTGCATCCTTCCGCTTGTTCGGGAAATGGTATATGGAAGTTTACATTCCGGTATTTCAGCCGGAGAGCCGCATCGTTGTCAAGCCGCCGGCAGAAATCTTTGAAATCTTTATGTTCAGGCTGTGTCCATGCAATTTCTGCCAAAGCCAGTGCCCGGGGATACAGGCGGTATTCCATAAGATCCGTCGTCAGCATATATTCGCTCCAGCAGTTGGCCTGCACACCCATGATGTTGGCGCTTTTGCCATTGTCCTTCAGTGTTTGGGGAACGGGGTCGTAGCTATATACCTTCTGTATGGGGCTATACCCTCCGATGGTAGTCGGTTCAGTCACATAGTCTCCCTGATACTGGTCAAAGTATAGGCCGTGGCTTGATGGTGTCATAATGACTTTGTGTCCCATACCGGCCGCTTGTATTCCTCCCTTCTCGCCTCGCCACGACATGACGATGGCTGTTGTGTCCAAATCACCGCCTTCTAATATCTCGTCCCAACCGATGAGTGTTTTCCCTTTGGTTTTTAAATAATCTTCAATGCGTTTGACCGTGTAGCTTTGCAATTGTGCCGGAGTGGTGTATGAAAGCTGTTTCATGCGGGCCTGACACTTGTCGCAGGTCGTCCACTGCTCTCTGGGACATTCGTCTCCGCCGATATGAAAGAGTCTGCCGGGAAACAGCGGAGCCATCTCGTCAATGACATCTTGCAAAAAGGCAAATGTACTTTCGCGCCCGGGGCAGAGAACTACATCCTCAACTCCCCAGATAATGCGTGGCTTGACCTCCCTTTCATGGCATGTGAGCCACGGGTAGGCTGCGATGGCCGCCATCTCGTGTCCCGGCATTTCGAGTTCCGGTATGATTTCTATATGATGTTTCTGAGCATATTCCACAATCTCTTTAACCTCTTCCTGCGTATAGAATCCGCCGTAGCTGCTGCCGTCCTCCTCCGTGCGGTAGGCACCGGTTCTTGTCAGGTCGGGATATTTTTTTATTTCGATGCGCCATCCTTGGTCGTCTGTAAGATGCCAGTGCAGGCGGTTTATTTTATAGGCCGATAGGCGCTCAATCTGTTCTTTCATTGATTGCACAGGGATGAAATGCCTGCAAGGGTCCAGCATGACTCCCCGGTAGGCGAAGCGCGGTGAGTCTGTGATTTTTGCAAACGGCAGTTGCCATTCGATGTTGCCTTTGGTTTGGTTGTTCCCATAGGTGTCTTCAACTTCCGCCGGAAGCATTTGCAGCAAAGTCTGCGCAGCATAAAAAAGCCCGGTCTCAGTGCGGGCTTGAGCCATGACGCCGTGGTTATCTATTTCGATAGAGTAAGATTCTTTGCCCTCTGGAGCTGTGTCGTTTATTTCGAGAACAATATTTCCGCCATGCTTGCTTTTTCCCGCAGCTAACGCTATGTTGCTTGCTTTTTTGAATTTGTTTATAAAGAACTCCTGTACGTTTTTGGCGCCTTTCCCCTTGCCGTATACGCCCGTCCGGGGCGAAATTGTAAAGTGTCCTTTCCCAACTGTCACTGATTGGGGAGCGGGGATGACATTTAAGTTTTGCGCCTGTAATGCTGTCATGAAAAAAAATGGCAGGGACAGAAATAAAGTGAAGATGAGAGTATGCAATCTTTTCTTCATAAAACCGGGGATACTATATGGAGATTTCCTTGATAAGGTGGCGTGATTTCTTTTACTGCAAAATTAAACTCATTTTTTGAGATTACAAAACTTCAGGGCATGAAAAAGCAGGCGGTGAAATCAGGAGGCGAGCAATTGAGTCTGTTGGTTGGCTTTGTGGCGGGCTATCTCTTTCATTTTCTGCCTGCATGTCTCGTTGCTGCCGTAAGTTCTCGTTTTGCGCCTTCCTGAGAGGGGCAATAACGGTTCTCCTGGTGCTTCTGCCGGTAAAAAAAGCGCGCTTCAACTTTAACATATTTAACTTTCTGCAACGTTTGAAGCGCTAAAAAAAATGGTAGCGGGTAGTGTCGCGGAAAAAGTCCGTATTGGATTTTCAACGCGAATACTTGGATTTTTAATTGCAATACTGACTTTTTTGCACTCTATACGGTGTTTTTTCTTCAATTATCCCCCGAAAATGCAAACAGAGGAGGACTTTTCCGTAGAAGTCCTCCTCTGTCACTGCAAAGATAATACATTTTTCGGCCCAAAGCAAATAGTGCTAAAATCAGCATGACGGCGTGTTGTAGTAAATAATGGTTCGTTGTTTGTGAACTGCGGGCGTGAATATACGTTCTCCCGAAAAATCTTTGCAATATCCAATAAATCTTACTTACTTTGCATAGTAATCATGAAAAAAGAACATTTTAAAAACAAAATATGATGGATTTTAAAGAACTTGTCAGAAAACGTTTTTCGGCCCGCAGCTATCGCCCGGACGCTGTAGAACCCGATAAACTCGACTACATCCTGGAGTGTGCCCGGCTCGCTCCGTCGGCGGTGAACTACCAACCATGGCAATTCCTTGTGGTCAAGAGCGAGGGGCAAAAAGAGAATCTCCGGCAGTGTTATAACCGGGAATGGTTCAAAACCGCTCCGCTCTACATTGTCGTGTGTGCCGACAGGAGCGTAGCTTGGGTGCGCAAGTCAGACAATAAGAACCATGCCGACATTGATGCCGCTATTGCGGCCGAGCACATCTGTCTGGCTGCGTCCGCAGTCGGTTTGGGGAGTTGCTGGGTGTGCAATTTCGACCCAGTGGCCTTTGCCAAGTGCTTTGCCCTGCCTGAGAGTGTATTTCCCGTTGCCATTGTTCCACTCGGTTATGTCGATCAGCAGCCCGGGCGTCTGTCGGAGCGAAAATCTGTGGAGGACATCGTAACCTTTCTGTAAAAAAAGCCGCCCTTTCGGCTACAAGGAGCAAACTGCAACTATTCCACATCAGAAGAATCGATATGCCCGGCTGCAACGGTACGCCGGTGAAAATTCCGGTTCGGTGAAGCCACTATAAAGAGACTGCCGAACAAAGAAAGTTCGGCAGTCTCTTTATAGTGTGGTACGTGTGCGACGCTCAAGGCATGGTTTCGTTCCACCGGTCTGATGACCGTCGGGATCAGAACTTGCGCAATAGCTTTTGCGCCTCCTTCAGCATATTCTCTACATTGGTGTCGCCTCCCACCTTAGTGCCGGCAAACTTCTTTATCTCATCATTGAGTTGTTGCAACTTCTTTCCTTTGAGTTCGTTGCGTAAAATGCGTATTTTCTCAAAGTCCTCAATGCCCTCTACAAGGCGTTCCCAACGCACACTCGGGCCGCCGGGATAAACCAGGAAGCAATCGCCAGACTCAAAACTGCGGAAGCGGCTGTCTACGCACGGGTTCTTTACCCAGCTGTTGAAGGCCCAACGCAAGTAGCCGTCATAGTCGGCTGCCGCAGCGTGCCAGCCCAGCCACGCAGCCTCCGCCGGATGCGACTTTACAAAGGTGTTAGGGCGCACGTGGCCTGTGCAGGTGTAGAAGGTTACTTTGTGGCCTTTCGCGCGGTGGGCCGCTATTTGCTCGGCTGTGAGCAGTGGCTGGTTAAAGGAGAAACTGATGTCGTACATACGCTCTGAAATTTCCGGACTGAAGTAGTTGATGGCTCCCTTCACGCGGAAATTCGGATCGGCCTTGTGGAGCACGGCGTAGGCTGGCTCGAGTAGCGACTTGGGACGTTCGTCCATCGCGATGCATGTGCGGCTGAACCAGCCCTTTTCCTTGAGATGGCGCGCAAAGTCCTGCAACAACGGAAGCAGGTAGGCCTCGTAAGCCTCAGTGCCGGGCTGCAACTTTTCCTGTACGGTGCAGTTGCGCCCCTCGTCGTAGTATTCGAAGAGCAGATGCCAGGGCACAATTGTGTAGCAGTCGATTTGCTCCGTCACGCCGCATGACATCATGAACTCTACCCAGCGGTCGAACACCCGGTAGTCGTACTTCCACTTTCCGTCCTGGGTGAGTGTTTTTCCGATCATGCTTTCAAAGGGATCTTCGGTCTGACCGTTCCAGGGATGCTTGATGATGGTCGTGGTAATTACCTTTTGTCCTGCAGCGGCAAGCTCCGTCATCATGGGGCGCATTAGGTCAAAGTGTTCCTTGCTCCACAATTTCACGCCGTAGAAGCGGGCCACCGAATAAGGGTTTTGCCACAAATCAAGATGGAAGGCCCACTCGGAAGGAACTGGCAACGTGTGGCGACCGACCTCGAGTGTGAGCGGTAACGATAGTTCCGTATCATCAACGTGAGCCGTAAGCGTACCTTTATATTTGCCAGGAACAGCCGTTTGTGGCACGCGTATGTCAAGCCATAAGGGGCGCAGGGTTTGTGCCTCTGCGGTGAACTCCTCGGCAGGGGTTAGGTAGTCGGGCACTAAATATTCGCCCTGACGCAGGGAGTCGCTCAGCACATAGCGTACAAAGTAGCGGTTCACAGCCTCAGCGGGAATCACGTGCTTACCGTTGCGCAGGTCGCTCACGGAGAAGGTTATTCTGCCGCCCTTGGGGGCCAGCAGCAAGGCTTGCGCGTTGACACGCTCGCCGCGCCAGGCAAAAAGTTCAAGCTTCTGCGCCATGTCGGGCACGGCGTTGCGGCTGTACTGAGTGTCAATGTCGCCCCATCCTAAAGCGGGGTGTGCCACCTGCTCCCAGGCCTCGGCCGGAGCGGGATGCGGATCTGCAGCTTCTACGTCGCTGGTTTGCGCCATAGCAGGTAGGGCGGCAATGGCCAGCGTCAGCAACAGGTTTTTCTTTTTCATGATAATATGTTTTTATGTTATTGGATAGTCAAAACCGATTATGACAATCGGTACGGATGTGTCTTTCTCCAAGCAAAAATATAACTTTTCCGCAGAACACACAAACTATCGGTTATTTTTCGGCTTGCTGATGGAAACTGGCGTAAAGGAGTTTTGCTGAATTGCCTGAGAACTAAAATTGAGAAGAAAACAGATGCGCGCCCATTATAATATAAAAAAGAATGTTTTTATACAATATGGCAATTCCCGGGTTGTTAAGGAGAAAGGATTATTGTAACTTTGTCTCTTGTATCCGATGTACAATGCCGTATTGGGAATAAGAACTTGGTTATAATATAGCTATGAGTTATGAAAGAGAAAAATATCATTAAGACAAAGCGTTACGAAGCGCCATGTGGAACGTTGATGCTCGGGGCGTTTGATGATAAACTCTGTTTGTGTGATTGGCAAGTAGGAAAACATAGTGACAGCGTGAACAGACGTCTGAAAAGAATCTTGCAAGCTGAGTTCGACGTTGGTATGTCTGAGGTCATCGAAAAAGCGGAACAGCAGCTTGATGAGTTCTTTGCCGGGAAGCGCGTGGCGTTTGATGTGCCACTATTGTTCGCGGGCACGGATTTTCAGAAAACGGTATGGAACTTTTTACTGACAATACCTTTTGGAAAGACAATTTCATATGGAGATATGGCAAAACAAATCGGTCTGCCGAAGGCCGTCCGTGCGGTAGCCAACGCCAACGGGGCCAATTCAATTTCGGTTTTTGCCCCCTGCCACCGTGTCATAGGTAGTGACCGTTCGCTGACTGGTTATGGAGGCGGATTGGAAACCAAACGTTTTTTGTTGGAACTGGAAGGTGTGCTGTAAATGTCGTCAAGATGAAAGAAACGCAGACTGAAGTGAAATCTGCCAGTAGGGTAGAAGTCGTCCGCTTCGTAAGGAAATAACTGTAAGGAATAGGCCGAATTGGAAACCATGGCGGGGGCTGTGAATAGGAGTCTGTTACATTTTTGCGGATATTTATCTTCCTCGAAAATCGGTCATAAGGATTTGGGGTAAAGCATTGTCTATGTTTAGTTATTGCTCTTTTCTGATGGTTGTATGCCAATAGGTATAAGTCTGCGTCTTATGAACATTGCGTAACCGGAGACTCTTTTGTCTCTGATTACGCAATGTTTATTTGCATAAGTTTCGGGGGTTATTGCATTGAACCGCCAACAATGTCCAACAATTCGGCTGTGATAGCCTGTTGTCTGGTTTTGTTATAAGTAAGGGTTAGTTCGCGTAGCAAATCGTTGGCATTATCGGTCGCTACCTGCATTGCAATGACTCGGGCGCCGTGTTCACTGGCGAGACTATCTAATAGTGCGGTGTAAATTTTGAGGTGCAGGGCTTTCGGAATCAGATTTTCAGTGATTTCGGCTATCGAAGGCTCCACAATGTAGTTGGTGCTGTAATAATTGGAGTTGTCCGCAGAATTTTCAGCCGTCAGATGTATTGGCAAAAAAACTTCTTGCGTCAGGATTTGTGAACCCGCACTTTTGAAGTGGTGGTATATTAGTTCGATTCTATCGACATCGCCACTCCGGTAGAGTTGCATCAGTTCTTCTGCAAGTTTTGTAACTTGCGTATAGTTGGGTGCATCCAGCAAACTTGATAAATCTTGATCTTTGTAGTAACCAAGTTTCCGGACGGCATCGAATCCTTTTCTACCTATCGGGTATATGTGGGCGATTTCAATATTTTGTTGCTTGTATTCTGCAATCTTTTTTTGAAGTAGTTTTATTACATTGCCGTTAAAACCACCGCAAAGACTGGAATTGGAGGTATAAACAACAAGAGCAACGCGCTTGATTTCCCTTGGGGTAGAGTAGGGAGAAGTAAACTCGCTATCCAGTTGAGATACAAACAAAGACATTATTTTGTCAAGCTGTTGTTTGTATGGAAACATACTTTCAATGGTTTGCTGCGCCTTATGTAGTTTGGACGAAGCTACCATTTTCATTGCGCTGGTAATTTTGCGCGTATTGTTTACTGAAGCTATTCGCGTTTTTACTTCCTTGAGTGACGCCATATTAATTCTGTTTTTGGCCCTCTCTTCATCTCACATAAGATGAAGAGAGGAACCAGTGATTTACAATTACATTTAATTGTATTGTCCGGCGATATCTGCTGCAACTTTCTCGATGGTTTGGCAGACTTCGTCGTCGAGTATTCCGTTCTTTACTTTAAGAAGTACATCCTCTGCGTGGTTAGCGCGGATTACTTGCAAAAAGTCTTCTTGGAAATTGCGAATTTTATCCAAAGGTACGTTCTTGAGTAAGCTATGGATACCACAATATAACAAGACAACTTGCTCGGCAACTGGCATCGGGCTATATTGCGCTTGTATGAGGAGTTGGTTGTTTTTGCGTCCTCTGTCAATAGCCATAGCTGTTACGGCGTCCATATCTGAGGAGAATTTTGAAAAAGCTTCTAACTCACGGTACTGTGCCTGGTCAATCTTTAGAGTACCTGCAATCTTTTTCATGCTCTTGATTTGAGCAGCTCCTCCTACGCGGCTTACAGAAATACCGACGTCAATAGCTGGGCGGAATCCTTGGTTGAAGAGATTGGAATCAAGGTAAATCTGTCCGTCTGTAATCGAAATGACATTTGTAGGAATGTAGGCAGAAACGTCTCCGGCTTGTGTTTCGATGATGGGAAGAGCTGTCAGGGAACCACCACCTTGTACTTTGCCCTTAAGGCAGTTGGGGAGGTCATTCATATTTTCAGCAACTTCTTTCTGGTTGTTTATTTTTGCTGCGCGCTCTAACAGGCGGGAATGCAGGTAGAATACATCTCCGGGATATGCTTCGCGGCCAGAGGGACGACGAAGGATAAGGGATACCTCACGGTAGGCGACTGCTTGTTTGGACAAATCATCATATACGACTAAGGCGTGCTTGCCTTGATCACGGAAAAATTCCCCGATAGCAGCACCGGCGAAAGGTGCGAAATATTGCATGGCTGCCGGTTCTGCAGCCGTGGCAGAAACGATTACAGTGTAGGGCAGTGCCCCACGTTCCTTTAACGTATTGACAATAGAGGCTACAGTAGAGGCTTTTTGGCCTATTGCAACATATATGCAATATACCGGATCACCATTTTCGTAGTTCTCTTTCTGATTGATAATGGTGTCAATTGCAATGGCTGTTTTACCGGTTTGGCGGTCACCAATGATTAATTCACGCTGCCCGCGACCAATCGGTATCATTGAATCGACAGCCTTGAGACCTGTCTGCAATGCTTGGTTTACAGGCTGTCTGTAAATAACGCCCGGAGCTTTTCTGTCAAGGGGCATGAGATATTTTTCACCAGCAATAGCGGGGCCGCCGTCGAGTGGCTGACCTAACGGATTGATAACTCGCCCTAAGAAATTTTCATTGACTTCAATAGAGGCTACGCGACCGGTACGCTTAACGGTTTGTCCTTCTTTAATTCCCTCAGTAGGGCCTAAAAGCACAGCACCGACATTATCTTCTTCCAGGTTCATGGCTACAGCCATAACTCCGTTTTCGAATTCAATCAATTCGTTCGCTGTGACTCCGGACAGACCGTAAATACGAGCCACACCGTCGCCTACGGTTAGAACAATACCGATTTCTTCAAACTTTATATTCGTGTCTAAATCCTTTAATTGTTGTAAAAGGACCTCAGAAACTTCACTGGGTTTGATATTATTTGGCATATATTTATTTATCAATAAGGTAAGGATTGTATCCTCTAATTCTGATTTCAGTTCTTTATTGTTCGGTGTAGTTTGGTCAATTGCGTCCGCAAACTTGCATCAAGCTGATATGAGTTATGTTCCAATATGAAACCGCCCAATATCTCCTTATCCACCTGAATCTCTAAATCGACTTGACAATTATTCTTTCGTTCTACGAATTGTTGCAATTTCTGTCGTAGGGAGTCACTGATAGAAACGGGAACTGTCAATTTGCTTTTTATAATATTCTTATCCGCCCTATATTGAGAAATATAGCTGTTTGCAATAAAAATCATATAATCAGCGCGCTGGTGTTCCAATAATAATTCGTAGAAACGCTTAATGGAACGAGATGCCTTTTGGTTGCCGCAAGTTGCACTTATAAGTAAATCGATTTTTTGCTGGTCGCTGCATACCGGATTCTTTAGTGTTTTTTGCAGATGAGGTACGCATTGGAAATTTTGGGAGAGCATTTGCATCTCTTCGTATACTTTTTGCTCCTCCTTATTTTCTTTCGAAAATTTCAGAAGAGATTTTGCATAGCGGGTAGAAATGACACCTATATCCATTGTATTCAAGTAAAATTAAGAGTGAGTTACTTCATTGAGTAGTTTTTCAATGAAAATTTCCTGCTCGGAATCTTTTTCCAGCTGGCGCCTCATGACTTTTTCGGCAATTTCAACAGAAATATCTGCTACTACATTGCGGATGTCGCGCAAAGCATTTTCTTTTTCTGCTGAGATTTGCATTCGCGCATCTTCAAGAAGTTTCAGACCTTCAGCTTGTGCTTTGTCTTTTGCCTCTTTTATAATACTGTCACGCGTTGCCATCGCCTCTTTGAGAATCTGAGCTTGTTTTTCACGAGCATCTCTCAAAATTGCTTCGCTCTCTGACTTTATATTGGCTAATTTCTCGTTGGCTTCACGTGCGTTCTTCAAAGATTCGTCAATAAAGTCTTTACGGTCTTCTACCATTTTTATAATGACAGGAAAGCCATATTTTGCCATTATGACAAAGACAATCAAGAACGCAATGAACATCCAAAAGAACAAGCCTAAGTCAGGACTTAAAATGGATGGCAGATTCATAAATTGTTATATTAGAATGAATATTAGATGAAAAGGCAAAGCAGGCATACGATAACGGCAAACAAGGCTACGCCTTCAACCAATGCAGCGACGATAATCATGTTTGTACGAATGTCTCCAGTGGATTCGGGTTGGCGAGCGATTGCCTCCATGGCGGAACTACCGATACGGCCAATGCCAAGACCTGCGCCAATTGCTGCAATACTAGCACCGATACCGGCACCTAACTTTGCTATACCTGCTGCTTCTAATAATGCTAATAAGAACATAACGATTAATTTTTTAATGATTATAATTGATTGTAATATTTATGAATTTCATTTATGATGGGACGGATGAGCCAACCCGATGAACACGGCGCTTAACATCGTAAAGACGTACGCTTGTATGAAAGCTACCAATAATTCCAAGCAGTTCATGAATATCATGAGTATGAAACTGACGAACGAAAGAGATGCGCCTATGGCAAAGCCTAATTGACAGGTAATAAAGATTACACAAGTCAGAGATAATATGATGGCGTGTCCGCCCATCATATTTGCAAACAGACGCACCATTAGAGCAAATGGTTTTGTAAAAATACCGAAGAGCTCAATAACCGGCATCATGGGGACGGGGACTTTCAGCCAAGTTGGTACTTCCGGCCAAAATATTTCTTTCCAATATTCCTTTGTTCCGAATATATTGACGACTAACAACGTACATAACGCAAGGAAGAAAGTTATGGTAATATTACCTGTAACATTGGCTCCTCCGGGGAATATCGGAAGTAGTCCTAATAGGTTCGTAATGAAAATAAAGAAGAATGCGGTCAGTAGGAATGGCGCGTAGGGTTTGTATTTATCTTCGCCGATACTCGGCTTGATAATGTCGTCGTTTACCATCATGACAAGCATTTCAACAAGTCCAACAAAACCTTTGGGGGCATTGTCGCTCTTGCTTCGTTTTTTGTACCATCGCGCAGAACCGATAAAGACACCTAACATAATAGCTACGACAATCCATATCTGAACGACATCTTTTGTGATTGAAAAATCTAGGGGCCGAACGACACTGTTTCCTACGCGTTCATGTATTTTCCCACTATTATTCTCAATAAAGAAGTTCTCATATTCCTGCCCATGAGATAGTCTTGAAGAACTGAATATATGCCATCCGGAAGTTTCTCCTTTAACAATGACCGGAAGGGGAATGGAAATGTGGTGTTTATTCCATGTTGTGATGTGCCAGTCGTAAGTGTCGCTCATGTGCCCTAAAATGACTTCTTTCACATCAATATTATCATTGCCATTATCTTCAGCTTTGGCCATATTGTGAGCCACAGCAAAAATAAGGAAAAAGACGAGCAACCTTAGATTTATAGAGTGGAGTATCTTCATTATTTCTTTTTCTTTATTATGTTCTCTTCGCGAATACAATATATACTATTGGTTAATATGGATACGATATAGAAAACGACCAAGTTTACTGCAAATAGTAGCAGACTACTCCGTACAAGAATTCCATAGCCTATAAATATAACCATGCAAAGTAGTAATCGCATTAATTTGCTTGTCAAATAGAAAATAGTTATGCTTTTACTGCCACTGTAGAGCAATTTCCTAAATATCGCCAGTGATGCCAAGTTGTATGCGAAAAAGAAAATGGCAAGTAACGTTATGGGCAGGGCTTGCCTCATGGCATCGCTGCCATAAAGCTTACTTTCTGTAAATAGCAGCAACGGTCCTAAAATGCAATAGGTCATTGCCATTATTAATGTTACCTTTACGATCTTCATTTTTCCTTTTGCAAAGCACCTGGTCAGTACTTCCTTATTTAAACCTCGGCGCAAATAGAAACCTCATTTTGAGAAACTTCTATAAAACCACCTTTTATATTCTGAATATAAGGATGCTCCCCTTTGCATTCTATTTTTCCTGCAGTCAGGCATGATATTATCGGTGCGTGCCGATTGAGTATTTCAAATTGCCCTTTACTGCCGGGAACAGAAACGCAATCAGCCTCACCACTAAATAATACCTTCTCAGGAGATACTATAGAAACTTTCATACAACAAGTTATAATAAATTTACCCTTGTGCAGAGGAAAGAAGTTTCTTTCCTTTTTCGATAGCTTCATCGATTGTGCCAACATTCAGGAAAGCCTGTTCCGGCAGGTAATCTACTTCGCCATCCAATATCATGTTGAATCCGCGGATACATTCTTCAATAGGTACCATGACGCCCGGTACACCCGTGAATTTTTCTGCAACGGTAAATGGCTGACTAAGGAAGCGCTGCACACGGCGGGCTCTATTTACGGTTTCGCGGTCTTCATCCGACAGCTCGTCCATGCCTAAGATTGCAATGATGTCTTGCAGCTCTTTGTATTTTTGGAGAATCTGCTTCACGCGCTGTGCGCAGTCATAATGTTCCTGGCCAATGATGTTGGGATCTAATATTCGTGAAGTGGAATCCAGGGGATCTACGGCAGGATAAATTCCTAATTCGGTGATTTTACGGCTTAGTACGGTCGTCGCATCCAGATGAGTGAATGTTGTGGCCGGAGCTGGGTCGGTCAAGTCGTCGGCTGGTACATATACTGCTTGTATAGATGTGATAGAACCATTCTTTGTAGAGGTGATACGCTCTTGCATAGCTCCCATTTCGCTGGCCAATGTCGGCTGATAACCTACAGCTGATGGCATGCGGCCTAATAGCGCGGAAACTTCGGAACCTGCTTGAGTGAAACGGAAAATGTTGTCAATAAAGAAAAGAATATCAGTTTCTTTTCCGCTTTTAGAACCACTGTCGCGGAAAGATTCTGCGATAGAAAGTCCTGAAAGTGCAACCGAGGCACGGGCACCGGGAGGTTCGTTCATCTGTCCGTAAACCAATGTCGCCTGGCTTTTTTCTACTTCGTTATAATCGATTTTAGAGAGATCCCACTCGCCGCGTTCCATTGCTTCAACAAAGGCATCTCCGTATTTAATAACTCCAGACTCAATCATTTCACGTAGCAAATCGTTGCCTTCGCGGGTGCGCTCGCCAACTCCGGCAAAGACGGAGAATCCATCGTGACCTTTTGCAATGTTGTTGATGAGCTCCATGATAAGCACGGTCTTTCCAACTCCGGCACCGCCAAACAGGCCGATTTTACCTCCTTTGGCGTATGGCTCCAATAAATCGATGACCTTAATACCGGTATAAAGTACCTCGCTGCTTGTTTTGAGTTCTTTGAACTGGGGCGCAGACTTATGGATGGGATAAGAATTGTTTTCTTTATCCAGGGGAGCTAAACCATCAATGCTTTCGCCTATGACGTTCATCATTCGTCCTTTAATCTGGTTGCCGGTAGGCATAGATATAGGCGCGCCATTTTTTTTGACTTTCAAGCCGCGTTTCAAGCCGTCTGTATTGTCCATTGCGACAGTTCTCACAGTGTCCTCGCCAATATGCTGTTGCACTTCTACTATTATTTTCCGCCCGTCTGTGTGTTCTATTTCGAGTGCTTCGTGTATCTCTGGTAACACCTCTTTTGCTTGTTTCCCATTGAGTTCGAAACGCACATCAACCACAGGGCCGATAATTTGTGAGATGTGTCCTGTCTGCTGTTCCATTTTATCTGATGTTATTCAATCTGTGTTTGTTTTTATTTTCAGCGCAAAGATAAACTTTTTCTCCTAATCTTTCCTTTTTTAACAATAGAAAAGTAAGGAGAAAAAGAATTTTATGTGATTTTTGGGGAGGGTATGACTATATTGAAAGCTCGTCCAACACGCGAATCAATTGTTTGTCTATCATTTTGTGCTTGCTGACGGCATCGATAAACGGTACATATACAACTTCATTGTTTCTTACGCCTACCATGACGTTGCGTTGTCCCTGTACCAATGCCTGGATGGCACCGACTCCAACGCGGCTGGCAAGGATTCTGTCGCGTGCCGAGGGGCTGCCTCCGCGTTGCAAATGGCCAAGGATGGATACGCGGACATCAAATTCCGGATATTCTTTGTTAACGCGGTCTGCATAATAGATAGCTCCACATTTGGGGCTCTCGCTGACTATGACGATACAGCTTTTTTTACTCTTGCGGATGCCGCGTTCCATAAACTTGATGAGCTGGTCGCTTCCGGTGGAATCTTCGGGAATGATGGCTGCTTCCGCGCCTGCGGCTATAGCACTGTTTTGCGCCAGGAAACCTGCGTCGCGCCCCATTACTTCTACAAAGAAAATACGTTCGTGCGAGGTGGCTGTGTCCCTTATCTTGTCTACACACTCCGTAATGGTGTTCAGTGTGGTGTCGTAGCCGATGGTGCTATCTGTTCCATAAAGGTCGTTGTCAACGGTTCCTGGCAAGCCTATGCAGGGGAAGTCGTATTCCTCTGCCAGCTTCATGGCGCCGGTCAGCGATCCGTTTCCCCCAATTACGATAAGCGCGTCAATGCCTTCTTTCTGTAGTGTTTCGTATGCTTTATGCCGGCCTTCAATGGTCGTAAACTCCTTGCTTCTGGCTGTACGGAGAATCGTGCCGCCGGTTTGAATGATATTGCTGACGTCTTCGGTAGTGAATGTTTTAACGGCATCGCTTATCAGTCCGTCATATCCTCGGTAGATACCTTTAACCTTAAAACCATTGCAGATGCCGCTGCGGGTTACCGAGCGGATGGCTGCATTCATGCCGGGGGCATCGCCGCCGGAAGTCAGTACGCCGATACATTTGATTTTTCCCATAGTTGTCATTTTATTGGGTGTTGTGGACTGCGTTCCTGCATGCTTTATGCAGAGAAGTGGATGAACATCCTTTGGAATAGCAAATATAGTAAAACCTTATCGTGAAAAGAAGTTTTTTGTATTTTTATTTGAGTAATATACAAAATTTAAATTCCGTTCCCGATAGGGGGAGTCATGACAACGCATAAAACACCAGGAAGCCAACGAGCCAGCCGGCCAAAATTTTCCCGGATATGTGTTGGATATACCAGCGCAGCGTCATTCCTTCGGTCCGCATCAAGGCAACACCGGCCATTGTTCCGATGGATAGCAACGATCCTCCGACAGCGGAGGTGTAGCTCAGCAAATGCCAGAATATGCCGTCTGTTCCGTAGCTCCCCGTCAGTTCAGTATGAGTCGCGATGCTGTCTTGCGACAGAACGAAGACATTGGCTAAGACTGATGTGACATTGCCAAGTAAGGCTGAGAATATGCCCATCATGTTTCCGATGATATAGACATCCTGCAGTTTGGTTACGCTCCATTCAAAGAAACGGTTTAGAATGCCGGTCTCGCTGATGGCGCCTAATGTCAGTGATAAGCCTATGTAAAGCAATATGTGTTGCACGCTGACATATTGCAGAGCCATGGGACGGCGCTTGCCGACCATTTGCCCGCTTTGTATGAGGGTGCGGTTGCATAGTTCATTGACAATCCATAAGAGGGAAAGTACGCATAATGAGCCGAGAAATGGCGGGAGTAATGTTATGCGGTGAAAGGTTGGTATGAACCATAAGCCTCCGATGCCTACGAAGAGTAGCAGCAGGCGTTGGGGGCGCGTGAGTATGGTGTCGTCGCCGCGATAGGGAGGGGCAGTATATATGAAACTGATGCGGCGGGGCATGTGGAGTGACATGAGTGTTAATACGGTGATTAAAGCGGCGATACATGGCAATACGAGCATCGCAGAGTAGCGGGTCGGGGTTACTAAGCCTTCGTTCCAGAGGGTAAGGCTCGTGACATCACCAATGACAGTGAAGGCTCCGCCCATATTTGCTGCCACAACGATCGCTGCTCCCATTATCATGCGTTGCTTCTCGTCGGAGATGGTGGAATGTGTGATACCGAGCATCAGACATACGGTGGTCAGATTGTCTAAATTGGCTGATATCAAGAAGGTGAGTCCGGAAAGAATCCAAAGGAAGTGTATGGGATTATAGGTGCGTAGCCACTCCCTGATAAAGTCAAAGCAACCATTGTTGTCAAGAACTTCAACGATGGTCATGGTGGCTATCAGGAAGAGTACAATTTTGGCGGCATTTACAATATGCTTGAAAAATATAGATTTGGCTATGAAGGTTTTGACGGATTGGGCGTCGACGGTGTGGTTCGATAAGAATGTCAGAAAATCTATCTGATGTTCTGATACGACAAATTGTGTTCCGTAACCAATGTAAAGAAGCCAGCAGAAGGTGCCCATGAACATCGCTATGGCCGCTCTGTTCATGCGGTTGATGTTTTCTGTCGCAATGAGAAGGAGGCCGACAACTAAAATTGCGATGATGAATACAACAGCCATGATGCGTTCTCTTTAGGGCCTTTTGTTTAGGCTGCAAGTCGTTTGTTTGGAACTATGTCCAACTTCTTTAACCCGCTTGTAAATTATGAGAGCGGCAAACGGGGCTCGAACCCGCGACCCTTGGCTTGGGAAGCCAATGCTCTACCAACTGAGCTACTGCCGCATGATTTTGACTGCAAATATACGGAAATATATTGATAGATAAAGTTTGAAGGCGATAAAAAGTTTCTTTTTGGAAAAAATGTATATATAACAGCAGTGCTGCAGTTCTTTTCTTGCGGTGAATGGTGAAACGTTATCCGGGGTTGGCAAAAACACGATGTCTACACTTAAAATCAATTAATAAAGAGTGAATGTTGGCGCAGGAGGCGGGATTATTCGTAGCTATATTGTATATTTGTATTGATAATTGGATTTTGAAATAAGTGCTGGTCGAAACGCGACTGGTGAAAAATGAAGAAAAAAATGAAAGAAGAAATGAATCAGAAAGTTGCACGGCTTGAATATCGCCTTGCACGGTATAAATATATGGATAATGGCGTGATGTGCCAGTATCTGAGTAAGAAAATCAGAGATTTGCAAATGCAAGCCGCTCATGGCTCGTGCTAAACCATTGTTTGATAATATGATTGAGGGGACAATCGGGAGGATTGTTCCCTTTTTCTGACTCCTTCACCAGCCATTCGGTATCCCCTGGTGTAGTGGTGCTATAAGTGGCAAGGCGTCCCACAAAAGTGGCATGGTACCCCACTTTTGTGGGACGCCTTGCCACTTTCTGTTTACAGCCTTGCCGCTGTGGGGGGGGTATCCCGCTTTGCCGTCTGAATATTAAAGCGGCAGCATAGCTATATGAAATGCCATGCTGCCGCTTGTTTGTTAAAGGGTGGAATATACGTTCTTAAAAAGAAGAATTTACTTTATTACCTTGCGGCCGTCTTTTGTTATGTATATACCATGTTGTTGAGGCAAAGCCCGACGGCCACTTAAATCATAAAATTCCGGCGAGCTTTTTTCGCCTTCGATTCCAATGATTCCCGTCGTGTCGCTTTCGATAGGCGTCAATTTCCATATTGAGGCTCCCCAATCGTATGGTTTGGTAAGCAAATAGTTCCAGACCGAAGGGTTGGTGTACCAGCTATAAGTGTTGCCGGCGTCAATAATGGCTACGCCTGTAGCGTTGAGGTCTGTGGTGATTTCCTGTAAGGTCCATGCATATTCACGTCCCAGTTTTATCGTTTGGTCGGCAGCGTCATTCTCTATATAGGCACATGTACCAGTGGCCTTGTTCGTGATAGTTACCGTGCCATTCTTGTTTTTCTTGAACCGCCAGCGGTAAGCGTCCGTGTCTGTTGCCGTGAGGCTGGCAGGAACAACTTGATTCATGTCGGCTTTTGCATATGTTGAAGTATGATAGGCATTGGAGATGTAGTAATAACAATCCTCGCGCAAATTGTCTGCATAGGAGGAGCGTGGCATTTCCTGGTATTGTTGATAGAGGCTGGCGTATCGTTCATATACAGCCTTCGTTACTTCTCCTTTAAGTGCCTCATGGCCGGGCGTTATAACTGAATGGATGAGAAAATCAACGGCTTCTTGCGAGGGTTCGCCTGCTTCGCCAACGTTGACCGTTTCAAGTAGTCGCTCACATTTGTTCACCAAACTTTGCAGGAACGCGCGGAAATCAGTCACCTCTATAATACGCCAGGTGCCTGGATAGCAAAGTTTGGTATCATTATAGGCGATGACTTGTCCGGACATTTTTCCGTATAATCGCTTTACGTCTGTTTGTCCTGATGTCGCGTCTGAGAGGGTGACGACACCTGGAATGAAAGTGAACTTACCGGTTGCAGTTGACGGACTTTCAATGCGAAGGGCGCATCCTGGAGTTTCCGACAGCTCTGCACCGGCGTTGTATGTGGGCATGTCTACGTAGCGATTGCTGATAGCCTGGCGTAACAGGTAGCTGCCGTTCTGCTGTGGTATGAAGGTCCATATTTCTTCAGGTTCGAGCTGCGGGGTGTAGTGAAAGAAAAGTTTTCCTCCTTTTTCATATACCGATGAGCCGTTGAATCTTTCTTTATAATAAGTGGCGGCTGACACAATTTGATAGAACTTACCAACTTCCGGTTGCGTCAGAGGCGATTTTTTGTAAATCGCAATCTGGTTCTGAAGAGCTGTAAGTGCGTCGTTGTTGCCGGGGGCCTGACGCAAATTCTGCAAAGCTTCCGCTAAGGCGTCATAAGCAGCTTGTACCGGATGTCCTGCAACGCCAGGCTGGGAAACGTCCAATAGTTCAGCTGCTTCGGCCTCGGTAGCTTCAGCCTCATTCAAGTCCTTGGGGTCAAAGGCATAACCGGCGTATCGTATCTGCTTTATGCCAAGTATATCCGCATGTTTCTGCAAACGCTTGTAGAAGTCGGTATAGCTCTTTTTGCTTGCGGGCAACCAGGCGATTTCGCTCAGAGCCAGCAGGCGGGGGTAAAGGCAATATTCAGCTTCTTCGTTGGATGTGCAGCTTTCAGTCCACAAGTTTGCCTGTGTGCCTAAGCAATAATGATATTGGTCGGGGGATAATGAACCTAAGGGGTTGTAAGCATATACGCGCTCGATAGAGTTGACAGAATTATCGCCGTAACCGCCCATGTAGGGAGCATCTATTTCCATTTGTGTGGACGAAGCCTGTAAAAGGTCGAAGTATAGTGGTCCGGTCGGAACGGCGATACTGCGGAATCCTTTTTCCGCAGATACAGCCGGCGTACAGAGCCAGTCCATCATGACAGGGTTCAGTTTATAGTCGCTCCGCCAATGCTCCTGCAGTTCATTCCAGGCGATGATTTCCTTGCCATATTTTTCTTGCAGATAGGTGCCCAGTTTTTCGAGTAACCAAGGTTGCAATTCCTCTACGCCGGAGAGCCCTTCTTCTTGTATGCGGCGTTGGCAGTCTGCATTGGTTCTCCATTGCCCATTAGGGCATTCGTCACCGCCTAAATGTATAAACTCAAAGGGGAATACCTCGCAGATATGGTCGAGTACGCACTTCAGAAAATCAATGACATGGTCGTCGCCAATGTTAAGAATGTCTGTGGATATGCCTTTTTCTACACGAACCTCGTATGTCTTTGATGGATCGCAGCTCAACTCGGGATAGGCAGCGATAGCCGCTACCATGTGTCCAGGCATGTCGACTTCCGGTATGATTTCTATGTTGCGCTCCTTGGCGTAAGCTACAATTTCACGCAGATCATCGAGCGTGTAGAAGCAACCGCGGCCATATTCCGTGTCATCATAGAACTCGATGTTCCCAGTTGGGTCGTTAATGGTTAATGAGCGTTTGCGAATAGCTCCCACTGTTGTCAGTTTGGGGTATTCGGGAATTTCAATGCGCCATCCCTGATCATCTGTCAGATGCCAGTGAAAACGGTTCAATTTATAGATGGATGCTACATCCAGTAGCTTTTTAATTTCTTTTTTGTCAAAGAAGTGGCGCGCTACATCAAAATGGAATCCGCGGTGTCCAAGTAGCGGTTCATCCTCAATGGCAGTGCACGGCAATGTCCAATCTGCATAAAATTGTGGCTTCGTTCCGAAAATGGCGGCTGGCATCATCTGTCGCAGGCTTTGCAAGGCATAGAAAAATCCAGCATAGCCCGAGGCTACAATACTGATACCCTGTGGTGTCACATTTAACTTGTATGCTTCAGATTTCAGCCCTTCGTCTAAAATCATGCGGATATTGGTTCCTGCTTCGTTCAAATCTGTGACAGGTATATCTATGCCGGCTGTCATTTTCAACTCTGTTGATAATTTGTCGGCCAAATGGTGAGTCTCTTCATTGCAGTAAACAATTGATGTCACTTGTTTCAGATCGAATTTTCCCTCAGTTTGTGTCACCGATGTGGGATAGGGATGATAGAAACCGTTGGCCCGCCAGCAAGCTCTGTTTCGGGTACAAAGTTTATAACAGCATTCGGGTCGTTTTTGTAGTAGAGGGCGAGTGGGGCACCGACAGAGTTGCCGCCCCATGGGTTCATGGAGAGCGATGTGGCAGTTGACGGAATGATTTCATATCCGGCGCCGCTTTTCGTTATATTGAAACGGGTTCCCCCGGACGGTGTGGCGGATGTGCGTAACTGGGTGCTGTATGTAGCAGGAGTGACATATAGCTTTTGTCCGTTTTTAGAGGTGAATGTGTAGTTGTTGGCACTTTTTTCTACTTTCCACAACTGTGTCGCTTTTCCCGTAGGAATACCTACGGTTGCAACTTCGCCTTCGCCTTTTGCAGTTACCACATCATCGGCAGTATTGAACATGATATAATACCAATACTCATTTTCCCCACTGCTTATAGCCGGGAATGTTTGTGCTTGTATGTGGCATAAGAAGCCGCATAGCAATGAGCAGAATACCCATAAAATGTGTTTCCTCATAACAAGTGATTAAGAATAAATTAATATAGTTTGATGAATTGAAGCGTTTACCATGTACAAATGTAATTTGGAAACAAAAATACATAAAAAATAGACTATATAAAAAATAAAAGAGACGATTGAATCGCCTTAATGAAAAAAGAGGTTAATACTACAATTTAGTATAACCTCTTTTTTAGGGTGACTAGTGGGATTCGAACCCACGACATTCAGAACCACAATCTGACGCTCTAACCGACTGAACTATAGTCACCATAATCGGCTTTTTCTCAAAAGCGATGCAAAGATAAAAAGTTTTTATGTAACCGCCAAATTTTAGGAGGTTTTTTTATCGAAAACAATGTTTTTATTGAATGAGATAAATAAAATTTGCACAATAATTTTGTTTGTGTGCACCATTGTTGTACTTTTGCCGAAAATTTTACCAATAAAAAGGAAATATGAGAAAATTAGTAATCAGTGTAGTAGCCTTAGCAGTTTCGTCATCGGCTTTAGCGGGCGGTTATCTTACGAACACGAATCAAAGCGTTGTGTTTTTGCGCAATCCAGCTCGTTTGGCTACTTTGGGGCTTGAAGGCGCTTATAGTAATCCGGCGGGATTGGCATGGCTTGGTAATGGCTGGCACTTTGCTTTTAATTGGCAGAATGCAGCGCAGGAGCGCAATATCACTTCAACCTTTGCTCCCTTTGCTTATAATGTAAATCAGTTGGGCAGCTCTGTTAGAAATTACAAGGGCGAGGCTTCAGCGCCTTTTATACCGTCTTTTTCAGCGGCTTATCAGAAAGGAGCTTGGACCGCTTCAATGCATTTCGGCATTACGGGAGGTGGCGGAAAAGCTACTTTTAATAGCGGATTGCCCATGTTTGAGGCTCCCGTATCGCTTATTCCTAGTATGTTGTCGCAGGCAGGTATTCCCGCTGATGCCTATTCTTCAGATATGTATATGAGCGGTCGGCAGTATATTTATGGTGTGCAGTTCGGCCTTACTTATAAGATTTTTGAAGATCGTGGCGATTTGAAGCAGGGATTGTCGGTTCATCTCGGTGCGCGTATGAATTTTGCCAGCAATCACTACGAGGGCTATTTGCGTAATATCAGTGCCCGCCTTAACGGCACGATGACGCAATTTAACCCTTATTTTAGACAACAAGCGACAAATTATGAAGCCAAGGCTTTGCAAGCTCAGACAGCAGCCGATCAGTATCCCCAGCTGGCTGCGGTTACGATTGAACCTGCCTTAAAAGCGCAATACGAGGCTTTATCGGCGCAATATGCAGCTGGTGCGCAGCAAGCTACTGCCGCTGCATTGCAATTTAACGGTTTAGCTGGAAAAACCGCTGATCTTGAGCTTGATTGTGATCAAAAAGGGTGGGGCATAGCTCCTATTATTGGTATAGACTACCGAATAGGGGCTTTGAACCTTGGTGCGCGTTATGAGTTTCAAACGAATATGAACATAGAGAATAAGACTAAGAAGAATACGACCGGAGTGGCCTCCTTTTCTCATGGTGTGAACACCCCTAACGATATTCCCGGTATTCTGAGCATTGGCGGTCAGTATGATATTACCTCGAAGTGGCGTGTCATGGCTGGATGGAATTGTTATTTCGACAAGAAGGCTGGTATGTCGGGTAGCAAACAGAAACATTTAACGCACAACACGCATGAAATAACTGCGGGTATGGAATATGACATCACTGACCGTCTCACGGTAAGTGCCGGTTATCAGAATACGGACTATGGGCTGAGCGATGCCTTTCAGAGCGACTTGAGTTTTTATGATGACTCTTATTCCCTGGGCCTGGGTCTGCGTATGAAAATCACCGATCGTATAAATGTGGATGCCGGTTATTTTTGGACAAATTATAAAGATTACACCAAACGTATGGATAATTATAATGGCACAGGATTGAGTGGTGTGGATGTTTATAGCCGGAAAAACAAGGTGTTTGGCATTGGTGTAGAGGTACATATATAAACTTCTAATTTTCTTTAAATGCACAAGAGGCAGTGTTACAATAAAGGTAACGCTGCCTCTTGTGCTCTTATGATAGAATAAGGTGATTTTATGCTTTGTCAGCAGATTTTGAGTTTATCTCCTCTGTATTTAATTATATGAATGTCTATTGTGGCTGGGTACATATTGTAAGTACATAATCTGATGTAATGTGGTAGGTAATTGGTAACGTTAAATTTAAGGAGGGTATGTATGCATTTATAATCGTGTCAGTGACAATTATTTGAATGCCATTATTGATGTTGATACCAGGGGTATCTAATGCTTTGTAGGCGGCTTCCTTTGCACTCCAGAGCAGAACTGCTCCAACGTGAAGTTGTAGAAAATTTAAAGTCTTCAATGTGGAAATTTCAGCTTCGTTGAGGAATTTGCTGACAAGAAGGCTTGCTCTCCTGTCTATTTTTTCTAAATCAATTCCGATAATCTGTGCAGAACTTTTAAGAGCAACGTAAGGATAACTGTGAGTGATGCTGATATTCAACTGTTTTCCTGAAACTATGGGGCGGCCGGTAGGGAGATATTCTATACGGTCTGTTGGTTGGAATGTATTATGAAATAGTACTCTTGCCGCTAACCATTCTTTTCGCCTCTTCTCTGATTTGAATTGTGATACTTCATGTCGATATTTTGTTTGGGAGGGAAGTAAGGATAGTAATTCTTCTTCTGTTTCTGTTATTTCCCAAATTAAAATTTCAGAAGTCGGCTTATAGAAAGGCTGCATAGTGAAATTTATGTGTGAATTGATAGAAAAAAGTCCGTTCTAATCTTAGAACGGACAATCTTTAGTTTGTTCAAGGCTATTGGGCGGAGTCTGTCCGGTTTGTGCCTGGGGTGTCTCTGTTTTTGGGGGACGTGGAGTTAGTAATTCCAGTTTTGCAGCCCATACTTCCGTTATATAGCGCGTTCGTCCCTGCTTGTCTGTATAATTCCTGGTGCGGAGCTCTCCCTCTATATAAAGTTTGTCTCCTTTATGCACGTTACGCTCTACAAATTCCGCTGTTTTCCTCCAAATCAATATGTTGTGCCACTCCGTACGCTCAGGAACCGTCGTACCGTTCGGCAATGTGTAACCTGGCGTATTGGTAGCTAATCTGAGGCTTGCAGTCGCTACACCGTTGTCAATGTAGCGCACATCTGGTTCTGCGCCGACATTGCCTATGAGCATTACCTTGTTGAGTGACATCGTTAATTCTTCTTTTATGCAGATGGGGTACTTATCGTGAACAGAATTATCGGATACGGTCTGCCGCGCGTACCAATTCCTCGTCTTTTCTAATATGATGTCGCGCTAACCACGTTAATATATAAGCAATAAGTGGCAATAGTATTCCGTATGTAAAGGAAATTTCGCAATTGCTTTTGTGCATATACGTGTAACTGTAGGCTATGAGACTGATATATGTCAGTAGAATAAATATCAGCACCCAATTGGTCAGCAAAATCTGTCGCTTTCTGTTTTTATAGCAGAAAATACAGATAAATGCAGAAACTATGGCTAATATCGAGAATGTAATAGCTCCCCAAGGTGTCTGAATACTTTCTCCTGACCCACTCATAAGTGCACACATTGTGAGCGTAGACTCATTCGTGAATTTTATAACCGGAAAAGAGAAGCTAAATGCCAATATGATTCCCGTTAATAGCAAATAGACACTTTGTATGCGTTGTATCATAGGTCAGAGCTTAATTTTTCTTTTTCCTTGGTGGGATTACGATAATAGACCTTATTGTGGAGAAACTCATCGGCAGCGATCAATGTGGGCTTGGGCAACTTCTCATAGTAGCGGGAAATTTCTATTTGTTCCCGGTTCTCGAAAGTTTCTTCAAGATTGTCATTGCTGGAAGCAAATTCTTTCAATTTCTTAGATAAGTCCTCCTTCATCTTGGTGGAAATCTGGTTTGCGCGCTTTGACATGATAGCCACACTTTCATATATATTATTAGTTCCTTCACAGAAATCCATCAGATTGTGAGTCTCGGTGTTTGTGGGGGCTTTGCTTTTTTTGTAGTCCATATTTTAGTATTTGTTGATTATTCAGCGATGTAATGTATTATAAATATTTTATTTTTCAGAATCAGAGGGATTTTCGGTATCATCTTCTTTTTGCGTGTATCTTTTTGCTTTTCGATACAGGGAGTTTGCTTCTTCTGTATATTTTGACTCCGGATATTCATTGGTGAAACCATAGTATTCATCTATGGCGTTGTGGTAGCGTTCTTCTTTTTTTGATTCTACACTTTGGGCTGCCAATTCGAATTTGGCGCGCAGAATCAGTATGGCAAAATCTTCCCGGCGGTTTGTATAAGGGTAGTCCTTTATTGCATTTTCCGCAGTTATGATGCAGGCTTGATAATTCGATCCTCCGTTCATACAATTGCTGAAATAGCTGCCGAGGTCATAGTAAAGTTTTGCAGAAAGATATTCCTTTTCAACCAGTCTGTCCTGCAATGCAAATATTTTCTCTTGTGCCTGTGCACACAACTCATCTTCCGGGTATAGCTCCATAAATTCTTGAAATTCATTAAGAGCTTCGTAAGTTGCAGTCTGATCCAGTTTTACCTCTGGAATATTGTTGTAGAGTGCCATTCCGCAATAGTAATGTGCCTTTAAGGCATAGCTACCTTTGGGATAAGTCTCATAATATTTCTTGAAATAAGTTGTGGCGGCATCATAGCTGTGTGCCTTATAACTGCTCAAGCCTAAAAGAAATAGTGATTCCTCACCTTTCTCCGTGCCCTTCATCATGGCAATTACATCCTGTAGAAACAAATTTGCACGATTATATTGACCTTCAAAATAGTATTGTTTGGCGGCCTCGTATTTATCGTCAAAATTTGTAGACTTCTGGAGCTTTGTATAATTGCCGCAGGAGGACAAAAAGAGAGCGGTTATAGATAATATAATATATGCAATGTGTTTCATGTCGCTAATTTGTGGCAAAATTACGAATTACTACGGATATATACCAAATGTTTTCAAGACAAAATAGTGTGTCAGAATGTGACTTCCAACTTAGCTGAGGGAACTTTCAGCGTCTTGGGGACAATTTGTTAGAGTTGATGTTTGCTTTGAAAGGGTCAGAATTTTTTTTGCAGTGACAATTGTATTCCAGTATTGTTACCCAGCTGGCTGCCTCTGTCAAGTCCGAAAGCTATTTTTGCCTGGCAATTTTTTAAAGCATTTATATTTTTCCATGGCGACCTGAGTGATAGTTCCAGTAGGAAACTATTGTCATATTTAGTGTTCATATAGGGAGAAGCATAAGTGCCAAGGTGTGCCATGTATGTGTACATAAGCCGGTAGTGAAGCCATGAGGCCGGTGTTCCCGATAATCCGAAGTGGTGCGCTTTGAAACGGTTGCTTGTGAATGTCAACTTCCCGGAGCGGTCGTATATGGGAGAAGTGTAAAGCGGGTTGCCGATAGCTTGCCCCCAGTTGTGCCATCCGGAGAAGTAGGAGTGGTTATAGTAGTTGTCTATTCCGCTGATTTGGTCGGGAATCTCGGCCGTGTGGTCGTGGTATACCGGGCCTGCCTGGTAGGTCGTATTCATGTATTCGTAGAGAACTGTGCTGACAAAGGGATTTTGCGGCAGTTCCACTTCTGCTCCCATAAGTCCGTCCTGCCAACCGTATTGAAAGAACATCATGGAGTGATCTTCGAAAAAATGGTCGTAATAGAGGCGGGCACTCCATTCTTTCCCGATGTATTTAAGAGAGAACAACCAGCTGCCGACAATGTTGCCATTGGCATTCTTGTAGACTGTTTCGTCAACATCGCTTCCGCCGCCAAAAATGATATTGAAAAAATCTTTAGGCCCTTGGGCATGCTTGATAACGGTGCCGTCAGCATAAGTCTTTCCACCAAAGAAAGCCGCCATTTCCAGGCCACCTTCGAATACGAGTGGAAACTTTTGTGCGTTACCTATCCGCAGGTATCCCGCTTTGGAGTGGTACAAGGTGTGTTCCCAATATTTCTCACCATCGGTGTAGTCTTTGGCCCAGCGGCCGTCAGTTTTCATGCCGTAACCGAAATGACCTTTGATGCCGGCCCAGTTACTTTTTCCTGTGATTGAAATGTATTCAGGAATCTCGAACCGTATTTCAGGTATCGGATGCGAATTGATACCGAATGTTTGGCTACCGCTACTTAGTTCCTCGTTCTTAAAGGCCATGGGGCGTTCTTTGCTTCCGATGGATAAGCGGACACGTCGGTATTCGAAGTCTGCATAGAGCTGTTGTATGAAACAAGGACTCGTTGTGTTGTATTGTAACGCGATGTCTGCTCCATACCCTATCCGCCAGTTATGCGTCGTGTCGTTTTCTGTATCTTTGGTAAGTGTCGCCTGCAAATAACCATTTTCTCCGGTTACGCTTCCCATACCATAACGGTTGGCATTCAGCCATAACGGTGTCCGCCCTTTTGAGGCTGTTACTTCTGCGCCGACGTTGATTTTTATATCATTATCCAATCGTTGAATAGCATTTTGAGCAAAGGAACTACGGCAGAACAATGCGATGGCGATGTAAATGTATATTTTCATATTGTAAGAAGAACCTGTTAAGAAATGGTATCCGACAAAGGTACGAATAAAAACTGAAGCAGCCTTTATTATGATTTACAAATGTATTGCCCTTTGTTTCGGGTGAACATCCCGTATTCAATACAATGCGTCGGACAATGGTGGTAACAAGCCAGGCACATGGTGCAGTGATTCTTCCAAACGGGGCGACCTTGTTGGTTGATATTTATATTATGCACCGGACAAACGGCCTCGCATTTCCGGCAACTCACGCATTCTTTTGTGGTGGAGAAGAAGCGGTCGCTCATCAGGCAGGTCTTGAACATTCTGCCCAATATGTAGGTCTTGAACCATGCGAAAGCTCCCGGATGAACCTCAGTCAAGTCTTGGTCACGGTGTATTATGGCAGCAGTTATTCTGGATATGCTTGCCATACATTGTTTCATCTTGTCGCGTTGCAAATCAGGCGGATCAATGTCAAAGCCAGGCAGAGACACATACGTGTTGGGCATGATTACGGAAAAAACCGCATTTAGTTTAATGCCTTTTGTGTCGAGTGCGCGGCGCAGCAGGTGGTGCGCATGCCCTATGTCATCGCCGCATGTGAGCACGGCGAAGGTGTAAGTGTTTTCCAGAGGCTTTTTCCCGCATTTTATCTGCCGGATGAATTGCTCAACGATGCGTGGAAGTCGCCAGCCGTATACGGGGAAAATAAATCCGAGTACGGCCATTTCTGAGCCGATGTGCCGGGAGTGTTTGCCCATAACTTCCAGTCGCTCACCGGTAGCTTGGGCTATGTGCCGGGCTACGAACCGGCTGTTCCCGGTACCGGAAAAATAATAAATCATATCAATAATTTTTGCCGGAATACATAGTACTCGGGAAAGACGCGGCTGGCTTCTTCACAGTCGTGGCGGAATAAGCCGAACACCGTACTGCCGCTGCCGCTCATGGAGGCGTAGGCGGCCCCCATGTCATAGAGCGTCTCTTTTATTGCGGCGATGGCCGGATGCTGCGGAAAGACTGATTCCTCGAAGTCGTTGTGTATAAAGTTCTTCCATTCGGATACATCTTTTTTTACGGCATCGGGCAGATGGCAGGGCGCCTGTCGCGGTGTCACGCCGCTGTAGGCTTCTTTGGTGGAAATGAATATGTCGGGTTTCACCAGTATGAGATACCATCCTTTCAAGGAGAACGCTATCGGTGTGAGTTGGTCGCCGACTCCTGTAGCGTATGCCGGCCGGTTGTGTATGAAGAAAGCGCAGTCGGCGCCGTATTTCGCCACGCGTTCAGCCATCTCGTCGTCCGTCATGTCCAGTCGGAACTCCTCGTTGAGCGCCCGCATCATGAAAGCGGCGTCACTGCTTCCGCCGCCGAGACCGGCTCCCATGGGGATGCGCTTTTGCAGGTAGATGTCGAGTGGCGGCAGGTCATAGTGCGCCTTCATGTCCTTGTATACCCGTATGATGAGGTTATCCTCCGGCTGGCCGGCTATGTCGTGCCCTACGGTTTGCAGCAGGTAGGGAACTTGTTCCTTCGGCATGGGTTTGATTTCAAGAACATCGCGCAGGGGAACCGGATAAAATACCGTTTCCAGGTTGTGGTAGCCGTCGGGACGTCGGGCGGTGACAAACAGTCCGATGTTGATCTTGGCGTTCGGGTAGAGCAGCATAATAAATTATTTCTGTTATAATGAAGCGGGTGGCCGCAGCCTATTCAACGTAGAGCACAAGGCCCTTGAGATATTCTCCCTCCGGATGGTAGATATTGACGGGATGGTCGGCGGGCTGGTGCAGCTGGTGCATGATGCGCACGTGCCGGCCGCTTTGGGCTGCGGCTGTGAACACCGCTAAACGGAACTGGTCCTTATTGACCGCCTGCGAGCAACTGAAGGTGAAGAGGATGCCTCCTTTCTTGATTTTTTCGAAAGCTATAGCATTGAGGCGTGTGTATCCTTTCAACGCATTGCGGAGCGCGTCCTTGTGTTTGGCAAATGCCGGCGGGTCAAGCACGATTAGATCGTAGGTGTTGTCGGCGTGTGAAAGGAAACGGAACGCATCTTCTGCAAAAGCTTCGTGGCGGCCGTCATCGGCAAAGTTGAGGGTAACATTAGCGCGGGTCAGGTCGATAGCTTTGGCGCTGCTGTCCACCGAGTGCACACAGCTGGCGCCGCCGCGCAGGGCATAGACCGAAAATCCGCCGGTGTAGCAAAACATGTTCAGCACTTTGCGCCCGGCGGCATAATGTTCAAGCAGGCGGCGGTTTTCGCGCTGGTCTACGAAGAACCCTGTTTTTTGTCCGCGCAGCCAGTCGATATGGAATTTCAGGCCGTATTCTGTGGCCACATTGTTTTCGTCTCCGCCGATGATAAAGCCATTTTCCTGTTTCAGTCCGGCTTTGTAGGGAAGTGTCGTCTCGGATTTGTAATAGACATTTTCAACTTCGCCATCAGTGGCCTGGGCGAGTGCCGCTGCAATCTCCTCGCGCACAAGGTGCATGCCTACGGAATGGGCCTGCATAACGGCGGTCCGGCCGTAAACATCAATCACGAGGCCGGGCAGGCGGTCGCCTTCGCCGTGCACTAAGCGGTAGGTATTGTTGTCGGTGCGTCCGCTTACGCCGATAGCGCGGCGCATCAGCCAGGCTTCGCGCAGGCGTGTGTACCAGAATTGGCGGTCGATGTGGCACGGCTCAAAACTGAGCACGCGCACGGTGATAGATCCTATCTGGTAGTGGCCTGTCGCCATGAAGTTGCCTGCAGAGTCTACCACTTCAACAAGTTCGCCTTCAGCCGGCTGGCCGGTCATTGAGGCTATGGCGCCTGAAAAAATCCAGGGGTGATAGCGTTTGAGACTTTCTTCTTTGCCTCTTTTCAGTTTGATGGAAATCATGCGTATGTTTGGTGTTGGGGGTGGGGGGATAATGATAAAATAATCGGGGAGTGCTTAACCTGCCTGGCGCTTGGTTTCGGTGCTCTCAAATTCGCGGAGTTCATATTGACCGGTGCGGCGTAAATCCGTCAGGCGGTCGTACAGGTGCAGACACGTTACGGCGTCGGTAGCAGCGTATTGCCGTTGCGCCTGGTCGAGCTCTTGCGCTTCCCAGTTGGATAGTTTTGCCGATTTCGAGATGCAGCGGCCAAATACGTTGGCATAGAGTTTGCGCAGGCTCATATCTTCTATTCCGAGTTCGCTCACCATTTTCTGCAGGTCGAGGAAGCCGTTGGGCGTAAATTCACACCGTTGCCGTAGCGAGGGGATGTCATTGTCGAGTGCCAGCCCTACTTTCTGAATGGCCGGGTCAGCCAGCCAGTCGGTCAGTTCCTGGGGCAGTCCGGTTTTGTTGAGGCGGAACAGGTAGCATCTTTGGCGCGAGGCTACTTGCAGCAGAGCCACCAGATGCTTCTCGCCGCGATGAAAGGCCGGCCGCGTTTCGGTGTCAATCCCGAATATCTGTCCCTCTTGCCTGAGGGCCTTGACGGCGGCAGTTACCTTTTCGGCATTATCTACCACAACGATAGGGCCTTCATAACTGTATCGCGGCAGTGTGGAGGCATAGCTTTTGTCTGTTTTCCGGTAGAGTATTTGCTTTTTCATGTGGGGGCTGATTTTTTGAGGGTCAGTCTGCATTCTCCTGTGCAGGAGTTCCGAAGCGCAGGTCGTGCAGAGCCTTGAGCGCATTGAGGGAGCGTTGCCCCCAGTTCAGTTCAAACTGTTCGCGCGCGTCCTGAAGACCGGCGAGCATTGATTCGTCGTAGCCGCTGCGGAAGGCTTCCACCAGTTCGCGCAGTGCCTGATAAATATCGGCAAGGTCTTCGCTGATGGTGCGCAGTATGGGACGGTCGGAATACTTGAAGTCTTCGACAAACACATCAAGGTAATCATCTTGTGCACCAAGTACTTGTTTGACCCGCGCACGTATGTAGTCATAGTCGGCCTCAGTGACGCGGCTTTCGTTATAGCCCATGACATCCGGCACGGGAGGGAGTAACGACATCTTGAGGTATATCATGGGCAGGAGACCGCGCATAACGTCGTTGAAACGCTCGGTGTCGTTATAGCTTTGGCCTTCGAGCACTTTGCAATATTCGGCGGCAACGGTGACCAGTTCGGTCACGGGCCGGGAATAGATGTAATTTTCAGAGGTATCGGTTGTTGTCATAGTAGGTGCAAATTTACAAATTTGTGAGGATAGCTACAAGTGTGTGGCGCCCTACATTATGCTTTTACGATGCGGTGGTTCCTAAAAGTGGAACGCCTTGCCACAAAAATGGCAAGGCGTCCCACTTTTGTGGCAAGGCGTCCCACTTTCAGGATGACCTGTTGGTGCTTGCTGCCCCCTTACCAGTCAAGGCCCTCCTCGTAGGCGTCGAACACAATGGGGCTTTGGGCGCCGTGTCTGATGAGCACTTCCTCAACTAAGGTCTGTTGCGCAGCATTGAGCGGCAATTCGCCTTTTCGCAAACGGTAGTATAGCCGGCGGTCGAGACGGCTGATGAGAGTTGTGGCGACATGGGCAGCCTCAGAGCGCGGCAAGGCGTTGAATGCGCGCAGGAAGCCGCGCGGCCGCCGCACGCTGGCACTGCTCCTGAAGTAGGGGCAGGCTTCGCCTGCGGCTGGGACGACGCATCGGGGATTGATGGCAAGCATCTGTTCTGTGCCCACCGGTACGGCGAGAGCGGCCTGACGGCGCAGGCAACGGATGGCGGCCGGACAATCGGCTGTGAGGCATTTTGCGAAACTGGCCGGAGCTGCAGCGTAAATGTTGGTTGTTTCCATTGAATAGCGAGTGTTTAGGTTTTGATAAAGTGAATGTTTCCCGATAGGGCAAAGTTGACTCGCTTTATTACGAAAAAATGGGAGTGACACTGCTTTCCGGTGCTTTGCCGGCCCGGGGGCGCGCTGCATCTGCATACAAAAGCGCGGCAGGAGCTGGACCTGCCGCGCTTTTGCTAAATGAATATGTGGGGATACAGCCTTGTGGGCTTGACGGCCGTATCAGAATTTGTAAACAAAGCCGAACTGGAGGTCGGAGCTATGCAGTGAGAAACCGAATCCCTTGTCGTAGGTTCCAAGTTTAAGGTCATCGTCGTGATCACGATAGCCGAGGAAACCTGCATGGGCTATGAAGTCGAGATTCTTGGCTACACTCACCTTAATACCGGGCTTGATGCCGATGCCCCAGGAGTTGAGGGCGTCGCTGCTGTGTCCGTCGTACTTCGCCTTGCGTGTTGCGAAGTCGAAACCTCCATCAAGGAAGAAACTTACGATGCCTGTTTTGGCAAATGTGTAACGGGCGTATGGGTTGATCAGGAAGCCATTGACCTTTACACCGTCGTTATAGTCGTGAACATAACCAATGAAGGTGCCGATGCTCCACTTGTCGGAGAGCTCATAGCCAATCTCGGGGGCCAATGTGAACTGGGTTTCGTTTTCATCCCAGTTTCTCCACAAACCGGCCTCACCTCCTACGTAAACTTGCGCACTCGCGCTGACCGCTACAATCGCTACGATCAAGGATAAAAATAACTTTTTCATAACTCAACTATTTAAAAGTTAAACATGCGGAACTGCTTTTCTCCGTTCAGTTCCTTTAGCGCAAATATAGGACTTATGTATGAATGGGCAGCACGCATTACTCATATTTTTTCTGAAATAAGAATAAAGGAACAAAATATCCGCCTGATGGAAAAAGAAACGCCTGTTTCATTCCGAAACAGGCGGCCAACAATAGTCTCCTCCACGCCATTCGGTGAAGGGGAGCTCTTGCGTGAGCGGAAAGTAACGGGCTGTGCCCCTACCGTCGGGATCCGTGGAAAATTCAATGACTTGATTCCTTAAAATGCTTCCTTCCGGAAGGTGCAGGCGGCTCACCGCGAAACGACGCATGGAGGAGTTATCTGCTTTCATTTATTTTCTTTTTGCCGGGTTTTATGTCTAAGGGCTCAAAATGCGACCGCCGTTTCGCAAGCCGTTCCTCATTGTGCAGACTGTCGCGTAGCCGATGCTCAGGAAGCAGTGCCGGCTTCAGCGTGTCGGCCGGTTGGTCGGGAAGGGGGCGGGGAGCATTGGCTGGAGCACCGGTGCCGCGCACACGCAGTAGCGACAGGTTGGTGAGAGAAAGCAGTTTGGGGCGCTCGGACCAGTCGGCAATCTGGTAGATGAAGCCTGAGATGGATTTGATGGGGGCGTCGCCTACAAAGAGTACGGCCTCCTGCACACCATTGGCATAGAAATGGTGTGTGGTGCTCGCTACGGAGTCGCCTGCGAAGTGCACGCTCAATTGCATTACCCCGGACTTGCTCCCCTCGCGGTATGCCCAAAGCGCGTTGCAGCTGAATATGATACGGTCGCCCTTCCTGAGACTTGTGTCGGCAGGTTGTGAGAAACTGTAACGATTGGTGCCGGAGGTAGACAATAATGTGGCTGGAAGGCCTTGCCAGATGTTGAGCGTGTCGCCATCGGGGATGCTCCCCGGCGCCGGGTGCGCAGCTGCATTCGTGCCACCTCTGTCGCCAGAACGTTTGTCCAGATTGCTGTATATCTTATAAAGAATTTCGGAATGACGGGTGTACCAGCGCAGGGAGCGGTCGAAGTCGGCCTCTGTCATGCCATGTTTGGCGAGGGCTGACTTTACATAGTAGTTCGTTACCATTTTTTTTCCTTCTTCGGGAGGGATGGGCATTCCCTCGGAGGTATCTATGGTTTTGGCTAAATGGTAGTCGTAGAGCACTTCTTCCATCTTGTTGGGCGAAGGTATGCCGTCTGGCCGGTCGGAGCTGCAAGCGCTTGTTATAATAGAAGCGATGACGGGAAGGCTGATGCGAAGAATATGTCTGGATATTGCCATATGTCCGTAGATGGGTGAGAGAAAAAGTCGAATGGGATCTTGTTATGGGGCAGCTTGCAGGGAGATTTCCGCAATAACGCCACCGTTGTTAGGGTGTATCAGGCTGATTTCAGAAGAAAGTCGGTGGAAAGCATCTTGTGATAGAAAATGAGCAAGGCTACGGCACCGCAACTGATGGAGGCGTCTGCGAAGTTGAAGATGGCTCCGAAGAATGTGTCTCCGCCAATCATCGGCATCCATGAGGGCCATTCAAACAGGGGAAAGTAGAACATATCTACCACGCGGCCATTGAGGAACGTGCCGTAGCCGTCGCCAAATGCGACAAGGTGGGCGGGGGACATGGCATAATTACTCTCCGTGAAGATGAGGCCATACAGGCTGTTGTCTATAATATTACCTGTGGCGCCGGCTATTACCATCGCAAAACATATAATAAAGCCCGTCGGAGCCTTCTTTATGATAACGTTGCGCAGAATATACACAAAAAAAGCGATGGCCGCAACTCTGAACACTGCAAGAAACATCGTGCCTATAAAATCCATTCCGAAGGCCATTCCCTCGTTTTCCGTAAAACGAATCTCAAACCAATCGGTCACTTGTATCTTTTCATAAAGCGACATGTTCGTCTTGACCGCAATCTTTATTATCTGGTCTATTATCATAATGCTGGCTACGACAGCTGCTGCTATGATTTTTTTAGTCTTGGGGGAGGATATTGCCTTCATGGAAGGGGGAAAATGGCAATTGGGTTATTATTGAGTGACCGCGGGATAGTGAAATTCGGCATGCGATAGGCACTACATTATTCTTGGCTGTGCTGTCATAGCATAAATCCATCGGTCGCTTTTTTTATTTATATGGATGTATATGCTTTTGCTGAGGTATTTTACCGTAGCTCCGGCATTGTATTTACAGCAATGAATTTTGCGTTTGCAGCAAGAGCTCCCCAGCTGGTCGCAAGAGTCCTTGTGCGGATAGTAAGAACTCTATAAATCATTGGAATTGCTATCGCGCCAATTGTAATAACAATTATGCTTACAGCAATAACAACCATTTCCTTTGCCGGATAATCTGCCATGGTATATAGCCAAGGAAGATGCTCTTCAGGCATGCCACAGATAAGCGGAACCTATTGCCTATAAAATAACAGGTCCGCTTATCTGTTTTATGTATCAGCTCCAGGAGCCAGGAGTTATTTCCGTTGCAGTTTTGCCTCAATGCTTAATGTGGCATGAGGTACTGCGCGGAGACGTTCCTTGGGTATTAGTTTGCCTGTAGCTCTGCAAATGCCGTAAGTCTTATTCTCAATACGGACCAGAGCTGCTTGCAGACCCTGGATGAACTTCTGCTGGCGGGCAGCCATGGTGGTGAGTTCCTCGTGCGACTGAGTTCTGGAGCCTTCTTCCAGTATTTTGTAAGTCGGCATCGTATCCTCTATGTCGTTTCCGTTTTTGTTTGTCAAAATGTCCATCATCTGCTGATAATCACGTTTTGCCAGCTCTATTTTGTTAAGTATGAGCTCCTTGAATTCGGCTAATTCCTCATCAGAGTAGCGTGCTTTTTCTGTCATGTGTCAGTGATGTTTTTATAATTGTTATATTGTTTCTTGATTGTCGGTCAGTCCGCCTTTTCTATTTTTACATTCAGTTTGAATTTTTCAAAGTCAAATTCGCAAGAATTTCCTGCCTCGCCGAATGTTATGTTCTCGGCAAGTACCTGCGAGGATATGTAATCCTTGAATTCGGCGATGGCGTTTTCTACTTCTTCGTTATGTGCAAATGTAATGTTGATATGGTCCGTGATATCGAAACCGTTTTCTTTTCTGAAGGTCTGTACTCGTTTGATTATTTCGCGTGCCAGTCCTTCCTTGCGGAGTTCGGGTGTGATATTGAGGTCTAATGCAACGGTCAGCGCACCGTCTATGGCAACACTCCAGCCAGGCATGTTTTCGCTGACAATATCTACATCATCACGTTCGATGGTTGCAGGCTGTCCTTCTACTTCCACCATGATGCTGCCCTCTTTCTCCAGAGCGGCGATAAGCGGTTGCGGCAAGGCGGTGACTACCGCTGCGACGGCTTTCATAAGTTTGCCGAATTTCTTGCCCATTACACGGAAGTTGCACTTTACTTTCTTTTCGAGCATATCGCCTTCAATGAATTCAACCTCCTTGACATTGACTTCGTCGAGTATCAGGGATGACATGGCGGCGATATCTGCTTTTTGCCGCGCGCTGGTTACGGGAACGCATATCTTCTGGAGCGGCTGGCGGACTATCACGTGTTCTTTCTTGCGTATGGACAGAACCATGGAGGTGACGCGTTGGGCCAACTCCATACGTTCCTCGAGAGCCTTGTCTACGCAGGCTTCGTTGCAGATGGGGAATTGGCAAAGATGAACGCTGTCGCTTTCAGCATTTTTAATAGCAGACAAATCACCGAAGAGGCGTTCCGCATAGAACGGGGCTATGGGGGCCATCAGTTTGCTGACCGTGAAAAGACAAGTCCACAACGTCTGGTAGGCGCTGAGCTTATCTTCGTTCATGTCACCCGCCCAGAAACGTTTGCGGCACAGGCGCACGTACCAGTTCGACAGGTTGTCGATGACAAAAGTGCTTATCCGGCGGCCGGCGCGTGTCGGTTCATATTCGTCGAAGTCGGCCGTTACGTTCTTTATGAGCGAGTTGAGTTCTGATATAATCCAACGGTCAATCTCCGGACGTTTTTCCACGGGAACCTCCGCCTCTTGGCTCGTGAAGCCGTCGACGTTGGCATACATGGCGAAGAAGGCATAAGTCTGGTAGAGTTTGCCAAAGAATGTGCGGGTCACTTCATTGACGCCGTCCTCGTCGAACTTAAGATTGTCCCATGGAGAGGAATTGGTTATCATGTACCAGCGCAGGGGGTCGGAACCGTATTTCTCGATGGCGCCGAAGGGGTCGACGGCGTTGCCAAGGCGTTTGGACATTTTGTTGCCGTTTTTGTCGAGCACGAGGCCATTGCTGATGACGGCCTTGAAGGAGACGCTGTCGAATACCATCGTAGCGATGGCGTGCAACGTAAAGAACCATCCGCGCGTCTGGTCTACTCCTTCGGCAATGAAGTCGGCCGGATAAGCCGTTCCGTTATCTATGAGTTCGCGGTTCTCGAACGGATAGTGGAGCTGGGCATAGGGCATGGAGCCCGAGTCGAACCAGACATCAATCAGGTCGGTTTCGCGTTTCATCGGGAGGCCCTTCGGCGAAACAAGGATGATATTGTCTACGTAAGGCCGGTGCAGGTCAATCTTGTCATAGTTGTCCTTGCTGTAGTCGCCCGGCACGAATCCGCACTCCTTCATCGGGTTCTTTTCCATGAAACCGGCGGCGACGCTCTTCTCTATCTCTTCGTAGAGTTCGGCCACCGAACCGATGCAGATTTCCTCGCGCGACTCCTCGTTGCGCCATATAGGCAATGGAGTTCCCCAGTAGCGGCTGCGGCTCAAGTTCCAGTCGTTCAGGTTTTCCAGCCATTTGCCGAAACGTCCTGTACCGGTCGATTCCGGTTTCCAATTGATGGTTTTGTTAAGCGCGATCATCTTGTCCTTGGCTGCCGTAGAGCGGATGAACCAGCTGTCAAGCGGATAGTAGAGCACGGGCTTGTCTGTGCGCCAGCAGTGCGGGTAGTTGTGCACCTGCTTTTCTATCTTGTAAGCCGATCCTTCCTTCTTCATTTCCAGACACAGGATAATGTTGAGGTCTTCGGCTTTGGAGGCTGCCTTCTCGTCGTATTTCCCATCCTTGTTGAACTCCGGAGCGTAGGCGTTCTTCACAAAATCGCCGGCGTGGCGGCCGTATGCTTCGGAGTCAACGCAAGTGGCTATGAAAGTCTCGGCCAGTTCGTCGATGAGGTAATATTTTCCGGTAAGGTCTACCATCGGGCGCGTCTCGCCCTTGCGGTTGATCATGAAGAGCGACGGGATTTGTGCGGCTTTGGCTACTTTGGCGTCGTCGGCACCAAAGGTCGGTGCGATGTGCACAATGCCGGTACCGTCTTCGGTGGTGACATAGTCGCCGGGAATGACGCGGAAGGCCATGTCCGAGAGTTCCACGAAACGCTCGGCGCCTACGTTGAAACATTTGTCCGTATGCGCGGTGGCATAGTCCTTTACGAAATCCGGGGCGAGGTCGTTGACTTTTTCCGTCGGCTTGACCCACGGCATCAGCTGTCGGTAGCGCAGGCCAACCAGGTCGGCACCCTTATATTCCGCCACAATGCGGTAGGGCATCACCTTATCGCCGGCTTTGTAGTCTTCCAAGGGAAGGTCGGCCCCCTCGGGCTTCAGATATGACGCCATGCAGTCTTTGGCCATGATAGCCGTAATGGGCTGGCCGGTATATGGGTTGTAAGTGCGTACGGCCACGTAATCGAAAGTGGGACCTACGCAGAGCGCGGTGTTCGAGGGCAGGGTCCAGGGGGTTGTGGTCCATGCCAGGAAACCCGCCTTGCCCCAGCCTTGCAGCTCGGCGGCGGGGGCTGTCAGCTCGAAGAATGCTGTCATCGTCGTGTCCTTCACATCGCGGTAGCATCCCGGCTGGTTCAATTCGTGGCTCGAGAGTCCTGTGCCCGCGGCGGGACTATAGGGCTGTATGGTGTAGCCCTTGTAGAGCAGGCTCTTTTCGTAGAGGCGGGCCAGCAACCACCAGAGTGTTTCGATGTAGGAATTTTCATAGGTGATGTACGGGTGCTCCATATCCACCCAGTAGCCCATGAGATGGCTTAGGTCGGTCCACTCGTTGGTAAACATCATCACGTTGCGGCGGCATTGCGCGTTGTATTCCTCAATGCTGATAGACTTACCGATGTCTTCCTTTGTGATGCCGAGTTCCTTCTCCACACCCAGTTCTACGGGAAGGCCGTGTGTGTCCCAGCCGGCTTTACGCTTCACCTGGAAACCTTGCATCGTCTTGTAGCGGCAGAATACATCCTTGATGGTGCGGGCCATTACGTGGTGGATGCCGGGATGTCCGTTTGCCGAAGGAGGGCCTTCGAAGAATACGAAAGACGGGCAACCTTCCCGTTCTTCCATGCTACGGTGGAACAAGTCTTTTTTGTCCCATGTCTTAAGTATTTCCTTGTTAACTTCAAAGAGATTGAGTCCGTTGCGCTCGGTAAATTTCATAGTCCTTATACTGAATGTCTGTTATTTGGGCTACAAAGTTAATGATTTACGCGCAAATCTGTAATAGCAGTCATATAAAAAATATACGTGTGCATAATATGCTGCCGTTGCTATTTTAACACTTCTTGCTTTTGGGACATAAATTTCGTATATTTGCACCTGCAAGGGGGCTGTCTGTGGCGGACAGCCCCTGTTTTGTGCGGCTTTAGCTCATGTTTCGGGCGAAAAAGCAAGTATTGGAAGCCGGGAAAGCACTACTTGGAGGAATAGCGGCATTACTTGGTGTTGGAAAAGCATTACTTGCATTTTCCGTAATCCCTATTCATAATGTTGCAGAAAGTTAAAAACGTTAAAGTCGAAGCGCAGTTCCCGCCCATCGCCATCATTCATTTTGTGCAGTTCATGTGGCTTTATGATTTCCTGTTGAAATGAAAAACAGATAGTCTGCTTGTGAAAAATGTAGCAGATAATCCGCTCTATAGATAAAAAATGGTAAATTTGCCACAATTATGCCCGCTGGCTGGCTGAAGATTAGTGCCTGCTCTTCCCGGTGCTTTGCAGCGGGGCTGGGGCTGCTGATTATTTGCAGGGTGCTGTGGCATCCGGTTTCAGCAGTTTTGAGAATCTTTAGATTAATAATATTTACAGAATATGAACAAGATAATCAGTAAAAAACAGTTTTCCGAAAAGGTCTTTCAACTGGAAGTCGAGGCTCCTTTGATAGCACGTGCCCGCAAGGCCGGGCACTTTGTCATCGTGCGCGTAGATGAGTATGGCGAGCGCATGCCGCTTACTATTTCGCAAGCCGACACAACGCGTGGCACCATTATGCTTGTCGTGCAGAAAATAGGTGTTTCGTCCGACAAGTTGTGCCGTCTGGAGCCTGGCGACTATATCGCCGATGTTGTGGGACCACTTGGAAAGGCTACACATATAGAGCGCTTCGGTACGGTGGTGTGTGCCGGCGGCGGTGTGGGAGTGGCTCCTTTGCTGCCCATCGTCCGCGCGCTCAAGGAAGCCGGCAACAAGGTCATCACGGTGCTGGCCGGCCGCAGCAAGGACCTCATTATTCTTGAAGAGGAAATGCGCGCCTCGTCCGACGAACTGGTTATCATGACCGACGACGGCTCCTATGGCCGTAAGGGATTGGTGACCGAGGGCATCGAGAGCATCATACAACGTGAAAAGGTCGACAAATGTTTCGCCATTGGTCCTGCCATTATGATGAAGTTCGTTTGTCTGCTTACGAAGAAGTATGGAGTCTCTACGGATGTTTCGCTCAATACGATTATGGTAGACGGTACCGGAATGTGCGGCGCTTGTCGTATAACGGTAGACGGCGTCACGAAATTTGTTTGTGTGGACGGCCCGGAATTTGATGGTCATAAGGTCGATTTCGACGAGATGTTGCAGCGCATGGGGGCTTTTAAACCCGCTGAACGTGAGGCTATGGAACGTTATGAGGCTGCTCTGTCGGCCGGAACCGGAGGTCAGGGAGGTGCAGCTGTTGCCGAGCGCGGAATATCTGCGCCGGCTGAAGCTGCGGGTGTGGCTGAGCCGGCCACTGATGAGGATCCGTCGCGCGACGCTCCCTGGCGCCTGGAACTCCGCAAGGCTCGCAAGCCTAAGGAACGGATGGCTGTGGAGCGTTGCCGCATGGAGGAACTGGAGCCGGCTTACCGCGCCCGTCAGTTGCGTGAGGAAGTGAACCGCGGACTTTCTGCCGCTGTGGCGCAACAGGAGGCCGGACGTTGCTTGGATTGCAACAATCCCGGCTGTGTGGAGGGCTGTCCGGTTGGTATCGATATCCCGCGTTTTGTAAAGCATATAGAAAAAGGTGAGTTCCTTGCCGCCGCCCGTACGCTGAAAGAGACCAGTGCTCTGCCGGCAGTATGTGGCCGTGTCTGTCCGCAGGAAAAACAGTGTGAGAGCCGTTGTATTCATCATAAAACCGGTGGGCAACCTGTGGCCATCGGCTATCTGGAACGCTTTGCGGCAGACTACGAACGCGAACATGCTGCAGCGGGAGTTGTGGCACAGGCTCCGAAGAATGGCAAGAAGATAGCGGTGGTAGGTTCGGGCCCTGCCGGACTTTCATTTGCCGGCGATATGATCAAACGCGGTTACGAGGTGACTGTTTTTGAAGCGTTGCACGAAATAGGCGGCGTACTGAAATATGGTATACCAGAGTTCCGTTTGCCTAATAGCATAGTGGACTATGAGATAGACAACCTGATGCGGCAGGGCGTCCGTTTCGTGAAAGACTGCATTGTAGGCAAAACGCTCAGCACCGGGCAGCTTGAGGCAGAGGGCTACTGTGGCATTTTTGTTGCTTCGGGAGCCGGCTTGCCTAACTTTATGGGCATTCCCGGCGAAAATGCGACTGGGGTGATGTCGTCTAACGAGTATCTCACGCGTGTGAACCTGATGAATGCCTCGGATAACGATTACGACACTCCTGTTATCATGGGAAAACACGTGGCTGTAGTAGGTGGCGGCAACACGGCGATGGACTCTGTCCGTACGGCTCTGCGTCTTGGCGCTGAGACTGCAACTATCATTTACCGGCGCTCTGAGGAGGAAATGCCCGCCCGCCTGGAAGAGGTGCATCATGCCAAGGAAGAGGGTGTTCGCTTCCTGACGCTTCACAATCCTCTGGAGTATCTTACAGACGAGACAGGCCGTGTAAAACAAATCCGCCTGCAGCGGATGGAACTCGGTGAGCCCGATGCCAGCGGTCGCCGCCGTCCGGTACCTGTGGAAGGGGCTGTGGAGACGATAGATGCCGACCTCGTCATTGTAAGTATCGGTGTTTCGCCGAATCCTATTGTGCCGCAGTCGGTCGAAGGCCTTGCCGTCGGGCGGAAAGGCACTATTGAGGTTGACGATAATCTGCGCTCGTCTGTGCCTGCTATATATGCCGGCGGTGATATTGTGCGTGGCGGCGCGACGGTTATTCTCGCAATGGGCGATGGCCGGCGGGCAGCCGCCGCTATGCATAAAGCTGTTTCGGCGGAATAATGTAAACTCATTGATAGGAGGGGAGGGCGTTTCTATGCCTTCCCTTCTCCTTTTGATAGACAATAAATTCGTAAACGTATCAGGAATAAAGTTGTATATGGTAAAGAATGTAGTCATATTTAAACTGAAAAAAGAAGTTTCGCCCGAAGAGCGGCAAAGTGCTATGCAGGCTTTCAAGGCCGGTATTGAGGCGTTGCCGGCTGTCATCGGTTTTATAAAAGATATAGAGGTCGGCTTGAATATCAATGGCAGCGAGGAGTGTGATATCTGCCTGAATAGCCTTTTCGCTACGCTTGATGATGTGAAAACTTATGCCGCACATCCGGCTCATAAGGCGGTGGCAGGTGCGCTGGCTCCCTATATTGCGGCGCGCAGTTGCGTTGATTATGAAATTTAATATTCTTCTGCTCCCGCTACTGTTGTTTTTCGCTTCTTGTCGTCGCCAGGAAACCGTTGCTGCTGACAATGGGGCTTTTGCCGTTGCCGAAAAAGGTGATAATCGTGTAGGGTATGATTTGGAAGAAATGCGCAATGGTGGCGAACTCATCGTTGCCACTCTTTCCGGACCGGATACTTATTTCATCTATCAAGGACAACCGATGGGCGTGCAGTATGCCCTTGCTGCGGATTTCGCAATAAAAGAAGGACTTAGGCTGCGTGTGGAGACGGCTAACGACACTGTGGCGCTTATTCTTCTTTTGCAAAATGGCGATGCTGACATTCTCGCGCTGGAGCTTCCGTCTGATATGATCGTAAAGCATGCTTTGGTGGCGGCAGGAGTAACTTCGGCCGATGGTTCCAAGTCGTGGGCCATCAGGGATAAGGCGCCTGTGCTGGCTGAGGCTTTAAGGTCTTGGCAGACGGCTAATCCGGAACCTCAGATACGTCAGAAGGAAGAGGTGCGCTTTGCTGAGCGCCGGCAGGTACGCAGAAAGGCACGCGCCGTCTATCTCTCGCGTGAACGGGGTGTCATTTCTGTTTATGACGACTATTTTCGTGAGGCCGCGGTCACTACCGGCTGGGACTGGAGACTTATTGCCGCACAGTGTTATCAGGAATCAGCTTTCGATCCTTCTGCACTTTCATGGGCTGGTGCCTGCGGGCTTATGCAACTTATGCCAGCTACGGCCCGCGAATTAGGAGTTTCTGCTGATAATATATATGTTCCGAAGGATAATGTGGATGCAGCGGCACGCTATATCCGGCAGTTAAATAACAATTTCAGTGACATATCTTCGGGTGAAGAGCGTGTGAAATTTGTTCTGGCGGCCTATAACGGTGGGGCCGGGCATATTCGCGACGCGATGTCTCTTGTCCGTAAATATGGCGGTAATGCGCATAGTTGGAATGATGTTAGTTCGTATGTTCTTCGTTTGTCTGAACCGAAATTTTATCGTGACGATGCTGTGAAATATGGTTATATGATAGGAGCGGAAACCGTTGGGTATGTTGCCGACGTTCTGGAGCGTTATCGCGGCTATGGCGGCGACATCAGCACGGCCGGCCGTGGCAGCAGGCAAGGAGAAGGTGGGGCCGGTGGCCGGCGCACGCATAAGAAAAATAAATACTCTAAAGAACAGCGTATTTATTCCGCAGAGGAATTGAAGCAATAATAATACAAAATATCGGGATGCCTTCTCTCACAACTTCTCCTGAAGAGATATTTCAGGAAATAAAAGAAAAAATAGACACACGGCTAAAACTGCGCGTACGCTATGCTTGTCTGTATGGTTTGCTTGGCAGAATATGCGCGGAGTACGCCAAAGACCTGAAAACAGAGTTCTCGGGACTTTTTTCGCAACTCTATGCTGTTTGCCGGGCGGCTGGCATTGACTATCATGATGCGGACGCCTTCCGTCGGCGTGCCCGCTTAGTGCTGAAGGAGGAAACCGAAGCCACCGAGGAAGCTTTTGTCGAGGATTTAAGTCTGTTGTGCCGCTTTGTATGTGAGCTATATAAGGTGGAACTTCCTGCCATGCTGTCTTCTGTCGTTTCGGGGAGAACTTTTTGCGGGTACGGAAAGAAAACGGGGAAGGGGCGTGTGCAGCGTGTACGGGCCGTCGTTGTTGAAAAAATACCGCAGGGAATTGTGTGCCTGAGCGAATCAGGGGAGAATGTTGTGCAGATGGCACACCTGCTCCGCACACACGCAGTCATAGAGGAAGGCATGTCTGTCAACTTAATAGATGTGGATATACTCCGCGAAGGTGAGTTGTCAGCACGTATGGTTATTGTTGACCCGGATTATCTGATAGATGTAAGCGCGTTGTCTGCTGCGGTTAAGCCCTATGGCAATTCTCCTCTTAATTATCTTATCGCTTTATTCCAACCCCGTGAAGTAACGTTGCCTATATTGCTTGGAAATGCAGCTAACCGTTTTGTTGATGATATAATTAATAGTAAAGATATTGTTGATAAAGAATCTATTTATAACATGTCTTTAAAGTATCACTTCAAGGAAAATATGTTAGGCTATGCTTGTTCGAGAGAGTCTTTCGATAGAGATTATTTCCTTTCTCTCAAGAATACATTTATGCATCTTTACCAAGTGGTACTCGGGAGGTTCTCTTCAAAAGATATAGACATCGATATAAAGAAGGTGTTGCTTGAACCTTCGTTTCTGTGTGAGGCTTTGGGATTGCGGGGAAGACTGGATATCATGACGTGCGATTATCGCAATCTTGTAGAACTTAAGAGTGGAAAAGCAGAAGAGTATTTGGGGCATGCAAGGCATCCGCGTAGCGAACATACCTTGCAGATGTCGCTTTACAAAGAAATTTTGCATTACAATTTGGGAATACCGCGTGATGCAATCCGCTCTTTTCTGCTTTATAGTCGCTATCCTATGTTGTATGATGAGCGGTCGAGCGCAGCGGCTATTAAGGATATTTTGGAATTGCGTAATGAGATTGTGGTTTTGGAGCAGAAGTTACGCGAGGGAGCATGGCAGGATATATTATCTGTACTTACTCCTGATAGATTGAATCTTAAAGGCTTGTCTACGGCGTTATGGACAAAATATTGTAAACCTTCTCTTGAAAATATTTTGCGCCCGCTGTATGGAATGAGTCCCATTGTTGCAAGCTATTTCTCCCATTTCCTGACATTTATTGAACGGGAAAAATATTTGGGAAAGACTTATGATGGGCGTCCGGATTCCGGACGTGGCTTCGCTTCGGTATGGACGGCCGATCTGACCACTAAGCTTATGACAGGAGATGTGCTTATAAATTTGCGCATTACCGATGAAATGGGCGAAGATGGTGTGGAGGCGCTTGTTTTAAGTATGCCCAATTATGGCGACAAATTTGTGGCTAATTTCAATGTCGGCGAGATGGTGCAATTGTATGAGCGCAGTGCGAAATGTGACAATGTAACTACTCGTCAGTTGTTTAGAGGATATATAGAGGAACTGACACGCGAAAGATTAATAATTAGATTTTTATATAAACAGAGAAATAATTATTTATTCTCGCGGTCTACTTTTTATGCTATTGAGCATGACGCTTCTGACAGTATGTCCAATCAGTCGGTGCGCGGGTTGTACAGTTTATTGGAAGCTACAGAAACCCGCCGCTCTTTGTTGTTGGGACTGCGGAAGCCGGAAGTCATGACTGACGGTGTGAAACTTTCAGGGAAATATTCCGATACGGTAGCTCCTGTAATATTGGCTGCAAAATGTGCGAAAGATTATTTTTTACTCGTCGGTCCTCCCGGTACGGGGAAGACAAGTGTCGCTTTGCGAGGCATGGTAGAGGAGTTTTTGTTGGACTACGGTAAGGAAGCGGAGCAAACGGCCTTGCTGCTCATGGCTTATACCAACCGGGCTGTGGATGAAATATGCGCTACGCTTGAAAGTATTGGAACTGATTATGTGCGTATCGGTCTTCAGGAAACCTGTAATAAAATGTTTCATCCGCATCTTTTACAGAATTTTATGAAAGGGGCGGATTGTATAAAGGAAGTTCGTCGCCGATTACTGGAAGTTCCTGTTGTGACTGGAACTATTGCCACTATGTCCAATCACATAGAACTATTTACCTTGCGCCATTTCGTGGCTATCATTGATGAAGCGTCGCAGGTGCTCGAACCGCAATTGTTAGGGCTGCTGAGCGCTAAAAATCCGGATGGGCATAGTGGTATCAGCCGTTTTATTATGATAGGAGATCATAAACAGTTGCCTGCAGTTGTAGTGCAATCTGAAAATAGAACGGAAGTGACCGATCCGTTGCTGTGGGATATAGGACTCAAAAATTTGCGTAATTCGTTATTTGAGCGGTTGCACACTCTTGCAGTCAGGCGAGGAAGTAAAGGCGTAACAGCCTTGCTGGATAAGCAAGGCCGTATGCATCCGGATATTTGCCGCTTTGTTAATAACCATTTCTACGGACATCGTTTGAAATCGGTCGGACTGCCTCATCAAAAAGAGATGCTGGCGCTGAATTTTGCAGAGGGTCCTCTTGAAAAATTTGTAAGCGGCACACGTCTTGGTTTCATTGACATTGTTCCGGCAATTCTGTCCGATAATAACAAAATTAATAACGAGGAAGCGGACATGGCGGCCCGAATTGTGGCGGCCTTGTCTGCTTTGCTGCGCAAGAATGATATACGGTTTGATCCGGAACTGCAGGTTGGTATTATAGTTCCATTCCGGAATCAGATAGTTGCTGTGCGTAGCGCTTTACGGCGATATTTACCTGGTAAATGTGATGCGATGACTATAGATACTGTTGAGTGTTTTCAAGGTAGTCAGCGCGACTATATAATATTTTCCACAACAATAAGCCAACCTTATCAACTTAAAATTCTGTCCGCTCCGCAGATGGTTGAAGGGAATATGGTGGACCGGAAGCTGAATGTAGCTTTGACAAGGGCCAGAAAACAATTTTTTATGATAGGGCAGGCTAATTTGCTTTCGCGCAACGTTATTTATCGAACGTTTATAGAGACGGCTCAGAGGTTTGAACCATAAAAAATGTCGGGTGCAAATATAACATGCTTATAGGGGGAACCTGCGGAGGATAAGGGTATACACGCGTGTAATAGTGTTTGCGTTTTTATCATTCAGTAGGACGTAAATGGTTGTTATATAGTGGACTTGCACTGAAAGATAGGGCAAAAAACTTCAGTCGGCGCTTTTTGAGGAGCGAGGAGACGTTTTTAAAAGAAAATCGGTCGGTCGTTTTACCGGTGAATACATATTTTTCGAGGGGGCAGGCGGATTTCAAAAAAACACTACTTGGTGTAGAAAAAGCATTACTTGGAATTTAAAATGCACTTACTCGTGTAAAAAATCCAAGTAATGCTTTTCAACACACGAATACGTACTTATCTGCCGGATCGTGCGATGGAGAAGAGGGGTTGCGGTACTGAATGTTAAAAACAACCTATCTTTCAGTCGAACCTGTTAAGTGATAATGGCTTACGGGCTGCTGAATGATAAAATATGAAAACCTTTTACGCGTACGCGTAGGCTTTCATTACCACTGCCGGACTAAGTTTCTATCTAACGACCGGAGGATTTTGTAATGTTCCGTAGCGGGGGAGAATTTGTGTTTATTCTCCGCGGGAAATGAGTTTGAGAAATTCCTCGCGCGTTTTGGCTTGATTGAATGCTCCAGAGAAGTCGCTGGTTGTTGTAAGGGAGTTTTGTTTTTCTACGCCTCTCATTTGCATGCACATGTGCTTGGCCTCGATAACCACCATTACGCCCAATGGATTAAGAGCTTGCTGTATGCACTCTTTTATTTGCAGGGTCATGCGTTCCTGAACTTGCAACCGGTGGGAGAAGATGTCAACGATGCGGGCTATTTTCGATAGTCCCGTAATGTAGCCATTAGGAATGTAAGCAACATGGGCCTTGCCATAGAACGGGAGCATGTGGTGTTCGCAAAGCGAATAGAAGTTGATGTCCTTGACTATCACCATTTGGTTGTAGGCTTCTTTGAACTTCGCGGAGTTGAGTATGGCAGCAGGATCCATTGTGTAGCCCTTCGTAAGGGTTAGCATCGCCTTGGCTACTCTCTCCGGAGTTTTCAGCAGTCCTTCGCGTGCGGAATCTTCGCCTAATAGTTCCAGGATTTTGCCGTAGTGAAACTTTAGCTCTTCTATTTTTTTGTCGGTTGTCATGATTTCAATGCTGTAGCTGAGGTGTTTTTACCAGGTTGCGTTCACTTCGCATTTTACGATACGTATTTCCTTGGTTATTCTTGCGCTCCGTATTTTTTCCGCAAATTGAGCGGCTTCTTCATGGTTTTTGAAATCGCCTACGCGACAGGTCCAGCGCGGATTTATGAAACGGGGATATGAGGACAGCATCGGAAAGGCGGCTTGACACTTTCTGCCTATCTCGTATGCTTCGGTTTTGTCTTTGTGCGAGTTACCGCCGGTGTATATCTGTATGCGGTATCCCATCGCCTTGTGGCGCCCGCGTGCTCCTGTATAATGAGAAGTATTATTCTTATCGCTGTGTTCTCTTTCTTCCTTATCAGCGTTATTGTTTTTGTCGCCGTTATTTTCTGTGTGAGCCTTTTTCTTATTGCCCTCCGCAGGTTTGGCCGTTTCGGGCTTGAGGCCATTTACGGCATCTTCAATTGCTTTTTTTTGGACAATAATGACTTTCCCTTCTCCATTCTTCTGGCGTTTCACATGCTCTGTGAAGGTTGTTTGTCCAGACGCGGTATGAATGTTTAGGAAAAAGGTTGCGGAGCAAAGCAGAAATAACAATACGATTCTCATTGTCAGATATATATATATTATATGTTCTGAAATTTTTAAGTAGCCGGCGGGCAGCCGGATATATTACTCCCCGCCGGCTTTTTTAGAATGAGTTTATTTCCAGGCGTCGATGATGCCCTTGAAATCAGCCACCTTCAGAGCGGCACCACCAATCAGTCCACCGTCTACGTTAGCTTTGGCAAAGATTTCTTTAGCATTGCTGGGTTTGCAGCTGCCGCCGTAAAGGATGCTGACATTTTCGGCAGCTTCCGCACCGAACTTCTCGGCGATGACGCTACGGATGAAAGCGTGCATTTCTTCTGCCTGCTCAGCTGTTGCCGTCTTACCGGTGCCGATAGCCCATACGGGTTCATAAGCCAAAATTATGTTCTTGAACTCTTCAGCGCTAAGATCGAAGAGTGAGCCCTCGAGCTGGCTTTTCACAACTTCGTTCTGCTTGCCGCTCTCGCGCTCTTCGAGCACTTCGCCGATGCAGAAGATAACCTTCAGACCATTTGCTAAGGCCAAATTGATTTTTTCTTTCAGAATTTCGGGAGTCTCGTGGTAGTAGGCGCGGCGTTCGCTATGGCCGAGGATTACATAGTTGGCACCAGTGCTCTTTACCATTTCGGCGGAAACCTCGCCGGTATAGGCACCGCTTACCTTGTCTGCGCAGTTTTCAGCACCAATACCAATGATGTTGGCATCAATTTCGTTTGTAACGGAAGCCAAGTGAATGAAGGGGGTGCAGATCACTACATCGCAGTTAGGCTTGTCTGCAGCGAGAGTTGTGTTCAATTCTTTTGCCAGAGCGATACCGTCTTGCAGGTTGAGATTCATTTTCCAGTTGCCTGCAACAATTTTCTTTCTCATGATTGTTTTTTTAATTGTTTTGAAGATATGAAATATTTTAAGAATTTATGACCTATCCATAAGCGGTCCAAGAGAATTGTGAGTGCTAGTGGCAGGATGAACCATAATATTAATTTGAGATATGACAATTCAGCCAGCCACCGGTCTGGCGTCGCCTCCGCTTCGCCATAAAAGTCAATGGATGGCAAATTATTGTTGCTCCATTTCTTTATGATAACGCCGTTGTCTATCAGCATAAGTCCAGGATTGGAGCGTACCATGGCTTTAAGCGTCTCGGCTTCAGCGGTAAGAATCGGGTAGGACGCTCCTGTCAAGTCTATCCAGCGGCTGATTGCAGCCGGAGATGCGTTAGTGTTGGCTATTGCGTAAAAAGTGTATCCGGAATCCACGCAGACATCGAAGATGTCATTTATACGGTCGTTGCAACCATCGTCGGCTGTGCTTACATCAGGTAAAGTCAGCAGGAAGGTCTTTCCTTTATCATTGAGTATCTTCCCGGTTACAGACTCGTCACCGTTGTAACATTCGAAGGTGATAAGATCGCCGGGAGTATTTGCGTCGGGGGTGAAATAGGCATGCCTTAGATTCGTACCTTCTTTAAAGGATGTGAAATCAACTTTGGGCAAATAGTGCAGTGAGTAGAGCCCCAGCAGGAATATGTAAGTCCAGGAGTAGAGTGATGTGATCCATTGGTTGCGTTCGGTGATAAGGCGCAGCAAGTATTGCTTCCGGCGGAAACATACGATGGCGGCCAGCAGGAGCAAAATGTTTTTTGTCAGAGTCTCCCCGTTCGTGAGTATCAGGGCTTCGCCGAAACAACCACAGTCGGGCACGGGATTGTATATGTATATATATGCGGTCAGTGCCGTCATGAATATCATGAACGTCAAGGTTGCTGCAGAAGTGAAGCGGCGGCGAATGCCCAGCAACATATAAATGCCGAGAGTAAATTCTATTGCCGAAAGCAGCAATACAATTCCTTTAAGCATCAGGGAGTTGGGCGCGAAAGAAAATCCCCAATGTTCGAAATACGCATGAAGTTTGTAGGACATGCCAAGAGGGTCGATGCCCTTTACGAACCCCGAGAAGATGAAGGTGGCCGCCAATATGAGCCTACAGGCGGAGACCGTGCACAGCGTTATTGTATTTCGCCAGTTACGCTTCAATTGTAAGTTTTATTAAGCCGAATACGGCATAATTCATCATATCCATATAGTTGGCGGCAATACCTTCTGAGACGAGCGTGTTACCTTTGAGATCTTCAATTTGCTTCGTGCGCAAAATCTTCATCAGTATCAAGTCGGTATAGGAACTGACGCGCATATTGCGCCATGCCTCGCCGTAATCGTGATTTTTGCGCAGCATGAGTTGCAGGGCGGCTTCGGCGTGCTTGTCGTAGAGAGACAATATATTATCATTGTTCGCGTCGTGGCAGAATGCCTCGCTGGCCCCTTCCTGAAGTTGTATAAGCCCCATGATGGCATAGTTGACAATACCGATGAAATCGCCGGCAATGTCTTCGCCCACCAAGTTTTCGCCAGTCGTCTCTATGGCCCGGATCCGGTTGGCCTTTATGTATATCTGGTCGGTGACGGAGTTGGGGCGCATGATGCGCCATGCCGTACCGTAGTCGTGCATTTTCTTCACAAACAACTCGCGGCAATTGGTTATGACGGTCTTGAACTCTTCTTGGGTTGTTAATTGAGGCTTCATGTCAGATATTGTAGGGGCTTTGGGAGAAGTCTTTTCGGAAATCAGAAGCGAGCGTATATTTGCGCATCGAATGTGTTGTAACGCCGGTCAGATGCAGAGCTACGGTCGTAGGTTCGCGTATAGTTGAGTTGGAATATCAGATTTTTTCCCAACTTATAGTTTGCGGCAAATCCGTAGTCTGTCTTCATCGAGTCCCATGTCTTTGCATCGCGGTAGCAGTCCCAGCGGCCGTAAAGTTTCAAGTTCTTGACGGTAGGCACACCGACCATTGCATACCAGGCGTCAGAGCGTGTCGGAGCGTTGATATTGCTGGTTACTCCACCTGCCGAAGACATATATTCGCTACGGAATGTCCAGTCGCTTTCATACTTCACACCGGCTCCCCAGCGTACTCTTGATACAGACTTCCGTTGGGTTTCGCTATCTGTATATTTCTCGTTGGTATATTTACCATTCCAGCCGAAACCGCCTATTGCAAGATTGCGTACCGGTGAAAACCAAAGTCCGCCGATAAGGTCCTTGTGGTTGTTTTTGTCTTTGTGGTTGATTCCTTGACCGTTGAATACACCAATCTGGTAATGTATCCAATTGTGGCCGTCGGCTGCTGGGAGCAGGTCGCCTTGCAGTTGAATGCCCAAATCGCGGCCGGATGATTTGTGCTCACCGTTGCGGTCGTTGATGGCAGCAAGTTTCATCGAGGCCTGGGAATAGGCGCCCATGCCTACATCCAGCGGGCTATAGGGATTTTCAAAGCCAAAGGGACGCTTGAATTGTCCCACTTTGATACGCAGGGCTGTGTAGCGCTGCCATTCCACGAACGCATCGACTATGCGCGGACCTTTGTCCGTACCGGGAGCATCGTTGACCTCCATTTGCAGCCGGTAGTAGAAGTTTTTGAAGCAGTAGCCGTTCATGTACAATCTCACGAAGCGAAGGTCGAATGTAGAATTGGACTCCTGCCCGTTGCGGTCGTTTATGCTATATTTTCCAACGATATAACCGCCGAATTTGAGCGACATATCGGTGCTTGGAGCCTTTTTTATAAGAGAAAGGATAGAGGTGCCGCTTGCGTCGTTGTGCCCATAGCGATTCGTGACAGCCACAGGCAATGAGTCTGCTGGAGCTATTGCCGTGTTTTCAGTAACGATTTTGGCGGCATTTGCGGCGAAAGCCTGTACGAGAAAAAAAAAGGTTAATGATATTTTTTTCATTGGTGTTGAATTTGTACGAATATCCTCTTTGTGATAAACTGCGCAAAGATACGTATAAAATCTGAAAATCGTTCCCGAAAGATGTAAAATGTAATTGGCCGTAAGTGTGCAATTGATACTAAAGAGGGCGTACCGTTGTCCGGTAGAGGCAAAAAAACGAGGCGTGAATATGTGAAAAAGTGGCAAGGCGTACCACAAAAGTGGGATGCACTCCCACAAAAGTGGCACGCCTTGCCACTCTGGAACTTTTCGTACAAGGACTTGCAGGTGGGCGCCGGGATAATGGTGCACTGATATTTTCTGCGTCTGCAAGCGTTCTATTTCCGTAATTGCAAAGTGCACAATTGGTGGCTGGGTGATTCTCGGTAAGTCTGATCAGCAAATCGGGAGCTCTTTGTGTAATATGCTGCTTGTGGCTTAGCGCGGTGTTTTCTCTCTCCTTAAATATGAGATTGGAATGCTTGTTTGTCTGAATATTATAGCACCGCAAGGTTACTTTAGGATAAATAAAGGCGGGCAATATTTTGCCTGTCAGACAATTCTTTGTATTTTTGCTTCGATTTTTGTAAAACCGATGACTGCAAAATATATGGAAAATCCTGTTCAGTTAATGAATTCGGCCGCTGATAATATTCGCGTATTGTCGGCCGCTATGGTGGAAAAAGCAAAATCAGGTCATCCCGGCGGGGCCATGGGAGGAGCAGATTTTATCAATGTGCTCTACTCGGAGTTTCTCGTGTTCGACCCTCAAGACGCTACTTGGGAATGTCGTGACCGCTTCTTTCTTGATCCCGGGCACATGTCTCCTATGCTTTATTCGGAATTAGCGCTTATAGGCCGTTTTACGCTGGATGAGCTCAAGATGTTCCGTCAGTGGGGATCACCTACCCCCGGTCATCCTGAAAAGAATTTTGAACGTGGCATAGAAAATACTTCCGGTCCCCTCGGACAAGGACATACCTACGCCGTAGGTGCCGCTATCGCTGCAAAGGCACTCTATGCCCGTACGCAGAATCCCGGATTTAAGCGCGAGAAGATTTACGCCTATATTTCTGACGGCGGTATACAGGAGGAGGTTTCGCAAGGCGCCGGTCGTATGGCCGGACATTTGGGACTGGATAATCTTATCATGTTCTTCGACGCCAACGAGATCCAGCTTTCTACCGAAACTTCGGAAGTAATATCTGAAGATACAGCCATGAAGTATCGGGCCTGGAACTGGAACGTCATTGAAATTGATGGTAATGACTGCGAACAGATACGTCAGGCCCTGAAGGCTGCCAATGCCGAGACGGCTCGTCCTACCTTGATTATAGGTCATACAGTCATGGGCAAGGGGGCGCGGCAGGCTGATAACTCCAGCTACGAACATAACTGCAAAACGCACGGCGCGCCGTTGGGCGGCGACGCTTATGTCAATACAATTAAGAATTTAGGGGCTGATCCTGAAAATCCTTTCGTGATCCGCGAAGAGGTGGCAGCCATGTATGCGCAGCGTAAGGTGGAGTTGCAGCAGCAAGTCAACGCGTTGAGAGTTGAAGAAAAAGCTTGGGCGGTCAGCAATATGGAAAAAGCGGCCTTGCTTAAAGATTGGTTTGCCGGAAAGTTGCCCGAAATTCCTTGGAACAGTATTGAGCAAAAGCCCAATTCACCGACGCGCAATGGATCGGCCGCTTGTTTGGCTTTGCTCTCCGAGTATGTGCCAAACATGATAGTAAGCTCTGCCGACCTTTGTAATTCTGATAAGACAGATGGCTTCCTCAAGCATGCCACTACCATTACGCGCGACAATTTTGCCGGAGGTTTCCTGCAAGCTGGAGTTTCAGAGTTGACCATGGCTTGTCTTTGCATCGGCATGACACTTCATGGCGGCATTATTACGGCGATGGGCACATTCTTTGTGTTCTCCGATTATATGAAACCAGCCATACGTATGGCAGCCTTGATGGAACTGCCCGTAAAGTTTGTTTGGACACACGATGCATTCCGTGTAGGTGAAGATGGTCCTACGCATGAGCCCGTGGAGCAGGAGGCGCAGATACGCTTGATGGAAAAACTCCGCAATCATAGCGGCCTTGACAGCGTACGCGTATTCCGTCCCTGCGATGTGCACGCTTCTACGCAATGCTGGCGCCTGGCCATGGAAAATGGCGCAACGCCCACTGCCTTGATCTTCAGTCGGCAGAATGTAAATGATCTACCTGAGGGAACCGACTATCAAGGCGTGGAAAAAGGCGCTTATGAGGTTTTGGCAGAAGAGCATCCTGATGTGATTCTTGTTGCTTCCGGTTCAGAGGTCAGCACACTTTATGATACGGCACAATTGCTGAAAAATGATAATATAAAGGCACGTGTCGTAAGTTGTCCGAGTGAGGGACTTTTCCGCCGTCAACCTCAGAGCTATCAGGAGGCCTTGTTGCCGCGCAATGCCAGGATTTTCGGTCTTACGGCAGGTCTGCCTGTGACATTCGAAGGACTCGTTGGTGGCAATGGTAGGGTCTATGGCTTGAACAGTTTTGGCTTTAGCGCGCCCTTTAAGGTGTTAGATGAAAAATTAGGCTTTACGCCGCAGAACATCTATAAGGAAGTGCTTGCTTTCCTGAATGAAAAATAAGCATCAGCTCATATTGTCGTCTATATATAAGAAATAAATGACACCAGAAAATAAATCCATAGGATTAGCCAGCGACCATGCTGGTTATGCCCTCAAGCAATACGTTAAACAATATCTCGAGAATAAAGGAATCGAGTATAAGGATTACGGGACATATAGCGAGGAAAGTTGCGACTACCCAGATTATGCACATGCACTGGCCAAGGGCATGGAAGCTGGGGTGCACGATGTGGGAATAGCCATTTGCGGAAGTGGTGAGGGAATCGCCATGACTCTGAACAAGCATCAAAGCATCAGGGCGGCCTTGGTGTGGATGCCCGAGATAGCCAAACTTGCGCGGCAGCATAATAATGCCAATGTGCTCGTAATGCCAGGGCGCTTCATCACCACTGATTTGGCTGGCGAAATAATGGAATCATTCCTCAATACAGCTTTTGAAGGTGGCCGACATGATGCAAGAATAAAAAAAATACCCGTTGAAGTTTAAAAAAGTGTTAGTGCGTTTTTCTAAACCGGTTGAAAATTATATCTTTGCACCCGATTTAGCGATACACTGAAGTTTAACACATATAATTACTACAACTAAGATGACTAAAGCAGACATTGTCAGTTCTATCTCTGAGAAAACGGGGATTGACAAAGCCACCGTTCTGAATACCGTAGAGGCTTTCATGGCTTCTGTAAAAGAATCTCTTGCAAACGAGGAGAATGTATATCTTCGCGGATTCGGTAGCTTTATCCTCAAAAAACGCGCTCAGAAGACAGCTCGTAACATTTCAAAGAATACGACAATAATTATTCCCGAACATAATATTCCTGCCTTTAAGCCGGCCAAGACTTTTATGCAGGAAATTAAGTAAAATAAATTTATTAACTGTTTAAAACATAAGATTATGCCCAGCGGAAAAAAGAAAAAAAGACATAAGATGTCTACGCATAAGCGTAAAAAAAGATTGAGAAAGAATAGGCATAAGAGCAAGTAAGCCTGTTTTTCAAAAAGATGGAATGTACCAATACGGTAATGCGTACACTGGTCTGTGCGAGTTGCTTATTGGTACATTTTTTACTGAAATCCTGTTTTCCTATAAGCCTTTCTGTTGAAGGATACGTTTGAAACAGGAGGATGTTACATTATATTTTAACTGCATTATGACAAGCGAAGTTATTGTTGATGTCCAACCTAAGGAAATATCCATCGCACTTCTCGAAGATAAAAAATTAGTTGAATTTCAGAAAGAAGGGCGTGCTGAACATTTCTCGGTCGGCAACATCTATTTAGCCAAAGTCCGGAAACTTATGCCGGGTTTGAACGCATGCTTCGTGAATGTTGGACATGAAAGAGATGCGTTCTTACATTATCTTGATTTAGGTACGCGCTTTCATTCATTAGAAAAATATCTGGAATTAATCGGTGACGGCAAAAAGAATGTACAGGCAAGTCGTGTAACCGGTCTTCCCATTTTAGAAAAAGAAGGGAGTATTCAAAATACATTGAAGGTAGGCCAGGAATTGTTGGTTCAAATAGTCAAGGAACCTATTTCAACCAAAGGCCCTCGTTTAACCTGTGAGTTGTCGTTTGCCGGACGCTTTCTTGTATTGTCTCCTTTCTGTGATCGCATTTCTGTTTCTTCTAAAATCAAGAGTAGTTCGGAACGTACTCGTCTGAAGCAACTTATCCATAGTATAAAGCCAAAAGGTTTTGGAGTTATTGTCCGGACTGTAGCGGAAGGTAAGCGTGTAGCGGAATTAGACGCTGAGCTTAAAATACTTTTGAAGCGTTGGGAAGATGCTATTGAAAAAATCAAGAGAGTCAGGCAGAGTGCGCAGAAACTGCCTGTGATCTGCTATGAAGAAAGAAGTCGGGCTGTGGCTTTACTTCGCGACTTGTTTAATCCTTCTTACGAAAATATTTATGTAAACGATATAAATATTTTCAATGAGATAAACGATTATGTAAACCTCATAGCTCCCGATTGCAAACACATCGTAAAGCTTTATAAAGGAAGTACTCCAATCTTTGATAACTTCTCAGTAACAAAGCAGATAAAGTCAAGTTTCGGACGAATTATCACGTATAAACATGGTGCCTATATGATAATAGAGCATACTGAGGCATTACATGTGGTAGATATTAATAGCGGGAATCGTTCAAAATCTCTCGAAGGCCAAGAAGCTAATGCTCTGGAGGTAAATCTTGGAGCTGCCGATGAACTGGCACGCCAGCTTCGCCTGCGCGATATGGGAGGAATCATAGTTGTCGATTTTATCGACATGGCGCTCCCCGAAAGCCGTCAGAAACTATATGAACGTATGGTGGAAAATATGCGAGGTGACAGAGCCAAACATAATATTCTCCCCCTTTCAAAGTTTGGATTGATGCAAATTACTCGTCAGCGCGTTCGTCCTGCGATGGATGTCAATGTGGAGGAAACCTGCCCCACATGCGGTGGAAGAGGGCAGATAAAATCCAGCTTACTTTTCACAGATATTTTAGAAAGTAAAATCGAAATACTCATTAATAAGTTAGGTATTAAAAAAATCCGACTTCACGTGCATCCCTTTGTGGCTGCTTACATTAATCAAGGAGTAATCAGCTTGAAGCGTAAGTGGCAACTGAAATATGGAATGGGAGTTAAAGTTATTTCTAATCAGAAACTTTCATATTTAGAATATGTCTTCTATAATCAAAATGGTGAAGAAATTGATATGAAGGAAATAAATGATCTGAAATAAATTATAACTTGTTGAATCTCTTAAGGGAAATTAGTTTAAGTTGGAGGGGAAATATTGGTCCTCTCCAACTTTTTATATATGTGAAACTTTTAGAAGGCGGTATATAGGCAAGAAATGCAGATATATTCCTGGTATGATTATTTTGTATGATTTTTTAAAGTGAACTATGCTTTACTTGTTTTGTATACTTTGTATTTCTATATTTCATCGTATTTTTTGCATTACTTATTCCTTTGTTTCATTTATTTTTACGATATTTGCCTAATAAATGATTAAAATCCCGATAATGAAGTTTACCGCACAACAAATAGCAAGTTTACTGGGGGGACGGATAGAAGGCAATCCCGAAGCCGAGGTTCAGACTTTTGCAAAGATTGAGGAGGGTGTGGAAGGAGCTATTTCTTTTTTGGCCAATCCTCATTATGAACATTATATATATAAAACAGCCTCTTCTGTAGTTTTGGTTAACGAGGATTTAGTGTTGTCAAATCCTGTCAAAACTACACTTATTCGTGTGCCTAATGCCTATGAAGCTATTGCCCGATTGCTGAATTTTTATGAAAGCAATATGGCAAAACGCAGTGGAATTCACCCCTTGGCGTGTATTTCGGATAGCGCTGTTATTGGTGAGGATTGTTATGTTGGTCCTTTTGCTTATATTGGTGATAACGCTCGGGTTGGGTGTGGAACGCAGATTTATGCTCATGTTGTAGTGGAACAAAATGCAATAATTGGCGAAGGATGTATTCTTTATCCTAATGTTTCAGTTTATCATGATTGCGTTATAGGTAATAAGGTTATTCTCCATAGTGGATGTGTCATAGGCGCTGATGGCTTTGGTTTTGCGCCGGCTGCCGGAGGATATGAGAAAATACCGCAAATAGGTATTGTGACGATTGAGGATGAGGTGGAGATTGGGGCTAACACGTGTGTAGATCGTTCAACAATGGGGTCGACTTATGTACGTCGTGGTGTTAAACTTGATAATTTAGTTCAGATAGCCCATAATTGTGAAGTGGGCGAGCATACAGTGATGTCTGCACAAGTTGGTGTGGCCGGTTCTACTAAAATAGGGGAATGGTGTATGTTTGGTGGTCAGGTCGGAATCGCCGGTCATGCAGTTATTGGCAGCCATACAAAAAGCGGAGCACAAGCAGGTATTGCCGGAAGTATCCGGAAGGGAAATGTTACGGTACAAGGTTCGCCAGCCATTGATGCTAAAGTCTTTGCACGTGCGAGTGTTGTATATAAACATCTGCCTGAGATGTATACCGAACTAAACCGCATGAAAGAAGAGATTGAACAATTGAAGAAATCGTTAAAATCATAAATATATTTGCAGAGCTATGTCTAAGCAAAAAACATTAAACGGCAGTTTCTCACTTTGTGGAAAAGGGCTCCATACGGGCTTGAATCTGACGGTTACTTTTAATCCCGCACCAGAAAATCACGGATATAAGATTCAACGAATTGATTTGGAGGGCATGCCTATAATAGAGGCTATTGCTGAAAATGTAGTAGATACTTCGCGTGGAACAGTCGTGGCTAAGGGCGATGTACGATGCAGTACGATAGAGCACGGTATGGCTGCACTCTATGCTTTAGGAGTGGATAATTGCTTGATTCAAGTCAACGGTCCTGAATTTCCTATTCTTGATGGCAGTTCAAAACTATATGTTGAGAATATCAAGCGTGTGGGCATTGAAGTGCAGAATGCGCCGAAAGACTTTTATATTATAAAGAAGAAAATAGAATTCCGGGATGACGCTACCGGATCTTCCATTATAATACTTCCTGACGAACAGTTCTCCATAACTGCAATGATATCTTTTGATTCGCAGTTTATCAATAGCCAGTTTGCAACGCTTGACAATATGGAGGATTTCGCCAGCGATATAGCTTCGGCCCGCACTTTTGTGTTTGTGCGTGAAATAGAACCATTGTTAAAGGCCGGATTGATAAAAGGTGGTGACCTGCAGAATGCTATTGTTATATATGAAAAGCAGATATCGCAAGAGGATCTTGACCGCATGGCCGATTCCATGAAGGTGGAGCGCAAGGATGCTACAAAACTGGGATATTTGAATGACCAGCCATTGGTATGGCAAAATGAGCCTGCCCGCCACAAACTACTTGATATTATAGGCGATATGGCTTTGATCGGTCGTCCTATCAAGGGGCGCATTATTGCTACCCGTCCGGGACATACCATTAATAATATGTTTGCCCGCCAGATGCGTCGCGAAATTAGGGCGCATGAAATACAGGCTCCTAATTATTCTCCGAATGATGTTGCTTTAATGGATGTCAACCGTATTCGTGAGCTTCTGCCGCATCGTTATCCCATGCAGTTGGTTGATAAAGTCGTGGAGATTGGCGCCAATTATATTGTAGCTGTAAAGAATGTAACTTCAAACGAGGAGTTTTTCCAGGGGCATTTCCCGCAGGAGCCTGTAATGCCTGGAGTCTTGCAAATTGAGGCCATGGCGCAATCTGGCGGACTGCTTGTTTTGAATTCAGTGGAGGAACCTGAGCGCTGGAGTACCTATTTCCTGAGAATTGATGACGTGAAGTTCCGCAAGAAAGTAGTTCCTGGTGATACGCTTCTTTTTAAAGTAGAATTGATGGCACCAATACGCCATGGTATCTCTACAATGCGAGGTTTCGCTTTTGTCGGTGAAACAATAGTGATGGAAGCCACTTTTACGGCGCAGATAGTAAAGAATAAATGATGTTCTGCAAGAACTCAAAGAAATAAAAAAATCATTATTTAAGATGAGTAATATAAGTCCTCTCGCATTTATACATCCGGAAGCCAATATTGGCGAAGGGTGTGAGATAGGCCCCTTTTGCTATATTGATAAAAATGTAGAGATTGGTGCGGATAATCGTTTGATGAACAGCGTGACTTTGCTTTCAGGAACACGTATAGGGAATGGAAATGTTATTTTTCCTGGAGCTGTTATTGGTGCGGTACCTCAAGATTTAAAATTCAAAGGTGAGGAGACCACAGCTGAAGTAGGCGACCGAAATACAATACGCGAGAATGTTACTATTAATCGGGGGACAGCTGCAAAAGGCCGTACAATTGTTGGCAATAATAATCTTTTGATGGAAGGCATGCATGTAGCCCATGACGTATATGTGGGTAATGGGTGTATTATTGGTAATTCCACCAAATTGGCAGGTGAGGTTATTATTGATGACAATGCGATTCTTAGCGGTAATGTACTTGTTCACCAGTTCTGTCGTATAGGCAGTTATGTGATGGTCGGTGGCGGCACGCGTACCGGGCAGGATATACCTCCTTTTACGATGGCCGCCCGTGAACCTGTAGCTTATTGTGGATTGAATTTAGTTGGGCTTCGCCGTCGCGGTTTCTCTCCTGAACTAATTGATAATATACACAATACTTACCGCATACTCTATCAGCGCGGAAAGTTGCGCGAAGAGTGCCTGGAACAAGTAAAGGCTGAGATTCCTATGAGTAAGGAAATTGAATATATTCTTGATTTTGTGCGTAGTTCCAAGCGTGGTATTATTAAGTAAAGTGCCCCTTTTCCTCAAATAAATGGAGAAATCCTTTCTGTAAATAAAAAATATGCTTTTCAGAATTAAATTAATATCAGATGAGGTTGACGGATTCCTGCGTGAAATAAAAATCGATAGCGACGCAACCTTTCTGGATCTCAATAAAGTAATTTTGCAGTCATGTGAATATCCCGACGACCAGATGACGTCATTTCATCTGTGTAATGATGAGTGGGAACGTTGTGAGCAGGTCACTCGTGAGGATATGGGCGGTTCGGAAGATGAAGAAGACCTTTTGTTTCCGATGGCAGCAACACCGCTTTCTGATTTGATTGAAGATGCAGGTCAGAAGTTGGAATTTGTGTTTGATCCTTTTTCCGAGCGTTCTTTTTATTTGGAAGTGAAAGAAGTTGTTCCGGGAGAACATCTGCAACAAGCCGAAGTTTCCCGCTCCGCAGGTTTGGCTCCCAAGCAAATAGAAGAGATGGTTCTTGACACGCCTCAGAAGATTGGTAAGGGCAATGACTTCTTCAGCGAGGATGAAGCCGGGGAGTTTTATGGCGACAATCAGTTCTCCGAAGATGAGTTTGATATGGAAGGTTTTGAATTTAGTGACGAATCTTCCTATTGAAAACGTTAATAGTAATATTAGGACCTACTTGTGTGGGTAAGACTGAGTTCAGCCTGAAAATGGCGGAACTCTTTTCATCTCCAATATTAAACGCAGACTCGCGCCAACTTTATCGCGATATTCCGATAGGCACTGCTGCCCCCACTGAAGCGGAACTACAGCGGGCAAAACATTATTTTGTCGGAACTCTTGGTCTTGAGGAATATTATAGTGCTGCCCAATATGAGATTGATGCGTTGCAATTGCTTTCGCAGTTGTTTGCACAGCGCGATGTGGTTGTGATGAGCGGTGGTTCGATGCTTTATATCGACGCCGTTTGTCGCGGTATAGACGATATCCCGACGATAAACGACAACATACGCAATTGGATGCGTTGCAGGTATGAGCGTGAAGGCCTTGATAGTCTTGTGGCTGAATTGCAGCGCCTCGACCCCGACTATTCTGCGCGTTGTGATTTGAAGAATCCCAAGCGCGTTGTCCATGCTTTGGAAGTTTGCCATCAAACGGGGCGGACTTATACTTTTTTTCGTATAGGTAACGTGAAGAAACGTCCTTTTAATATATTAAAAATAGGATTGGAGCGTGAACGTACCGACTTGTTCTGCCGTATAAACGAGCGGGTCGGCAAGATGCTTGAGGAAGGCTTATTGGACGAGGTACGTAAAGTGTTGCCTTGGCGCCATCAGAATTCTTTGAATACGGTGGGATTCAAAGAGTTGTTTAAGTATTGTGATGGTGAGTGGGAACTTGATTTCGCTTTAGACAAGATACGGCGCAACACCCGTGTATATGCCAAGAAGCAGATGACCTGGTTCAAGAAAGACACTTCAACACATTGGATTAATCCCGACAATATGGACGATATAAGATATTTTATACAAAATCAGATTGGCAGGCAATTCTAAATGAGTATTTTTGTAGCGATATTTTAATATATATTGAGCAAAAATCATGCCGCAATATTGAATGGAACGACCAGTGCACTCCAGGTGCCTTTGAAATCTTTTCGTGCGGCGAATAAGATAGAGCTATGGCGGATAATGACAAATCAGCGAAAAAGAGTCTTATAGGCAGACTTCTTTCTTTTTTTTCGTTTCTATTACGTGCTTTTGGGCGTCTGATGCGTTGGTACTGGAGGCTCTACAAAGGGCGTCGTTGGTGGGTCAAGATATTGGTGGCTCTGCTAAGTTTTTTCTTCCTGATAATTTTCTTCGTATTTGCCGTAATGGTAAATCTGTTCTGGTTGTTCGGCAAGTCACCTTCGGCTTACGACATCATGCATCCGAAGAATCCGGAAGCCTCCTTAATCTATTCGGCGGATGGAAAACTTATAGGGAAATTTTTTGATGAGAACCGCCAGTCGGTATCTTATACCGACATTAACAATGTGTTTTTTCAAGCCCTGATTTCTACGGAAGACGAACGCTTTTACGAGCATAGCGGGGTTGATTTCAAGGGCATACTCTCAGCCATGAAAGATGCCCTTGGCGGTCGGGCCAGAGGCGCTTCCACCATTTCGCAGCAACTTGTTAAAAATATGTTCCGCATCCGTACCAATACGGAATACGGAACCGGGCCGTTTGGCAAGATTCCCGGTATGCGCATTGTCGTGATGAAGACCAAGGAAATGGCCATAGCGGTGCAGCTGGAGATGCTCAACGAGAAGGACAGTATTCTGACGATGTATGCCAACACCGTCGATTTCGGTTCCAATGCTTTCGGCATCAATACGGCTGCCAGAACCTATTTTGACAAGACACCGGCGGAACTTAATGTGGAGGAAGCCGCGGTACTGGTAGGTTTGTTAAAGGCTACTTCAACCTACAATCCCCGCCTGCATCCCGAACAGAGTCTTCAGCGTCGTAATGTGGTGCTCGAAAACATTTATAACCACCGGCGTGATATGTCCAAGTATTTTGGTAAGGCGTGTATAGAAACGAAGGAACAACTCGATTCGTTGAAAAAGTTGCCGATAAAACTTAATTTCAACGTGGAGACAGCTTACGACGGGAAAGCGCTGTATTTCCGTTCGGCAGTGGCTGATTACATAAAGGAGAACTGCCCGAATCTCGACCCCTATACCGATGGATTGAAGATATATACGACAGTCGATACCCGTCTGCAGCGCTATGCTGAGGAGGCCGTATTGGAGCAGATGGAGAAGGTACAAAAAAGTTTCGATGCCCACTGGAAAGGTTTAGGCGATCCTTGGCGCGATGAGAAGGGGCAGTTGATGCCTATGTTTATTGAGAATATAGCGCGTGAGACGTCGGCTTATAAAAATTGGCAGGCACGTTATCCTTCAGAGCCCGACTCTGTGGATTACTATATGAACCTGCCCCATGAAGTGCATCTGTTTGATTATGACGGAGGACACACGGAAAACATCAGCACGATGGACTCCATACGCTATATGGTAAAGTTCATGCACACCGGTTTTGTGGCTTTGGAACCGGGTACCGGACACGTGAAGGCTTATGTAGGGGATGTGGATTTCGACTCGTGGAAGTATGACAAAGTGCGTTCCATGCGTCAGCCTGGCTCCACGTTCAAACTCTTTGTGTATGCCACCGCCATGAAGCAGGGTTGGACGCCGTCCGACGCACGATTGAAGGATTCGTACATACGCATGGAAGTGTACGACGCCAAACGTGATACCACTACAATATGGCAGCCACATAATGCCAACGGACACTTCTCCAATGCCAATTTGCCGTTGCGCTCGGCTTTTGCGCAAAGTGTCAATACGATAGCCGTTAAGCTCGGACAGGAAGTCGGCATAAGAAATGTGGTGGCGACGGCTCACGACATGGGCATTGCCTCTCCGCTGAATGAGACCCCCTCGTTGCCTTTGGGCTCGAGCGATGTGAACTTGCTTGAATTGGTCAGTGCTTATGGCACGGTGGCCAACGGCGGAGTGCACGTAGATCCCGTGTTAGTGTCGAAAATCGTAGACCGTGATGGAAATGTAGTGTACGAGGCGGCTCCGGCACAGACCAGGGCGCTTGATGAGCGTGCGGCCTTTTTCATGCAGAAGCTGCTTGAAGCCGGTGTGCGCGATGGAGGCGGCACCTCCCAGACCTTAGGAAGTGCCACTTACCTCGGACGATTCAATGGTAAGATTGATTTCGGCGGAAAAACCGGTACTTCAAACAATCATTCCGACGCTTGGTTTGTGGGCGTTACACCCAGGCTTGTGGGCGGCGCATGGGTGGGTGGCGAATACCGCAGCATACATTTCCGCACGGGCAAGTTGGGGCAGGGCAGCCGAACGGCATTGCCCATATTCGGCCTTTTTATGAATAAGGTTCTGAACGATCCGGCGTTTGCACCGCGTTATCTTAAACTCTACAAAGCAGCTCCCGAGGGTGTCAGCGCTTCGATGTACAGTTATTCGTACGTGCCGGTTGCTGCCGAGACCGACTCTTTGCAAGCCGATAGTCTGATGGAAGGTCAAGGCTATGACTTGCCTCTTGGCGAGCAGCCTGCCGACGGGCCAAGTGCGCCAGCTTCTGAAAATGGCGGCGGTGCGGAGAGCGAACAAGCCTATTTCGAGTAAAACTATATTCTGGATGATTGCTGGCGGCCGGTAAGGCTCATTTTAAAGACTTCAATCATCGGCATTCCGTAACTATCGGTTGCTTAGCTTGGGAGTAGGAGTATGAAAGTGGCAAGGCGTCCCACAAAAGTGGGATACCTTGCCACTTTTGTGGGACGCCTTGCCACTTTTTCTGCTTATTGTTCCTTGCCGCACTTGCGTGGCGGCAGGGAATGTTGGCGCACGTCGCCTCACTCCTTCGTGCCGCGTCCTTGCAACAAGTGTCGGGCTATGTAGTCCTGAATGCGCTCCTTGTAGCTGTCGGATATGGGAATGCGCTTCTCGCCAAATATGATTTGTCCACGCTCCATAATGTCTATTTTGTTCATGTTCACTATGAATGAGCGATGTATGCGTTGAAATGTGGATGAAGGCAGGAAACTTTCCACCGCCCGCATGGAGGTGAGCGATAGAACCGGCTTCCGGCTACTTTCAAGATATATTTTGACATAATCCTTCAGTCCTTCTACATAAAGGATATCTTGAAAGCACACGCGCACTATCTTGTAGTCGCTTTTCACAAAAAAGGCATCTGCCTCGGCAGCAGGCAAGGAAGAGGCTGGTGCCTCGCCGTTGACGGCACTACGCCCGAACCATTCGGCAGCCTTATTCGCTGCTGTCAGAAAGTCGGTGTAGCTGATTGGCTTCAGCAGATAGTCTACGGCGTTTACCTTGTAGCCGTCGATTGCGTATTGGCTGAAAGCGGTGGTAAAGACGATGCGCGTTTCCGGACCGACGATTTTTGCAAATTCCAGGCCGTTGAGTTCGGGCATCTGAATGTCGAGAAACAATAAGTCTGCCGGTGCTTTGCGCAGGCCGCTTATGGCCTCGACGGCGCTTGAATAACTGCCGGCATGAGTAAGGAACGGTGTCTTTTGTACATAAGTTTCGAGTAGGCGGACGGCCAGGGGTTCGTCGTCTACAATGGCACAGGTGAGAGTCATGCTTGGCGCTTTTTTTCGGAGGTGGGAGGAATAGATATAATGGAGGCGTAGGTCTTCGCATCGTTGTTCGATGGTCCGTAATGCCAGTGATAGTGTCCGGCATAAGTATGCTCCAGCCGGCGGCTCACTTGCTTGAGACCAATGCCTCCGGGACTTTTGTCCGACTGGTTTTTGGGATGATTACTGTTGATACAGCTGAAAACGATGCCATACTCTTTGGAGGCATGGAGCTTGATGTGGATGAAACTGGGCTTGGTGGGACTGATGCCGTGCTTGAAGGCGTTTTCCACGAGTGAGATGAAGATGAGCGGGGCCACTTTAATGTCGCAACTTTCCGGCAAGTCAATGTCAAGGCTCACATCTATATTTTCTGTGAGCCGTATGCGCATAAGCGATACGTAGGTTTTCAGGAAATCAGCCTCTTTGCGTATGTCTACGAATGGCGCCTGGTTTTCATAAAGTACGTAGCGCAGCAAATGGCTCAACTGCTCGATGGCCTGTTGGGCGCGTTCGGTATCAAAGGACGTGAGGGAATAAATGTTGTTGAGCGTATTGAGCAGGAAATGAGGGTTGATCTGATTCTTGATGTTTTGCAGTTCGGCCTCCCGCAATCTTAATTCTGTTTTTTGCCGTGCTGCTTCCACTTTATGCCATTGCAGACTAAGCCTTACGGCCAGTGCTACCAGTGTGATGAAAAACAGTGATATGGCATCGCGAATTTGAATCGTCAGGTGAAATATAGGGGAGGGCGGCGCATGGTGAAACCTCGGGCGCCTGATGATGTGGGTGGGCGGAAATAATTGCGTGTAATAGTCGCGACTGAATAATATGATGGCTACGATGACAATGTTAAGCAGAATAAAGGTGCGGTATTTTTTGTTTATGACATATCGGGGAACGAGCCACAGGTAGTTGAGATAAAAAAGCACACAGGAGGTCAGGGGGAAGTAGAGGCGCCGCAGATAGCGCCCCCAGTCAATGGTTTCGTCGCCCCAGCGGAAAATGAGTGGCGATGCCACCACATACGCCCAAATACATATGTGTATGATAATTTCTACGTTTCGTTCAATGGGCGAATTATTGAGCTTGTTTTTCATTGTAGTTGTGAATAGAGTGTCTGCTGTTTGGGAATGCCGCATGCCTTGCCTCTGCTCATGGGATGATGCGTGCAAACTTATTTTGTTGTAAAAATACAAGTTTTATGACATAAGCGCTCTATTCCGATTATGCTTTTTAATGATAAATCGACCGAACGGCCTTTTTTGTCGATGAAAGCAGATAGGCGGAGACGTTAATGAAATGGCCGGAAGAGCAATCTCGCAAAAGATATGCTCCTCCGGCCTGTAGTGTTCACTATGCCTGCGGATGTCTTTTAGCACATTCTCCGCCTGCGCAGGGCTATTTCTTGTGGCGGTTGGCACGTCTTGTGCGGATGTCCGCCTTCTTTTTGGCCGCTCCCGAACCGTGGGAACCGGTGATATAACCTTTTTTCTTGGCTTTGGTTTTGGTTTTATCTGCATTAGGGGCCGACGTCTTCAGCTTGCTTCCTTTGAAAATGATACCGCCGGTCATGGCGCGGGCTATTTCTTCAGTTGCAGCTTTCCGCTGTGTATTTGGATTGTTCACAGAAACGGTGGAAGTGCCAGTTTCCTGGAACTGATTATTGTTGCTGTCTGTAGGCATAAGTCAAGGTATGCGCAGGATTATAATTTAATGATGGAAAAGTCTGATGCCGGTAAAGGCCATGACCATTCCATACTTGTCGCAGGTTTCGATAACATTATCGTCGCGCACACTGCCGCCGGCTTGGGCCACATATTCCACACCGCTGTTGTGGGCGCGCTCTATGTTGTCGCCAAACGGGAAGAAGGCGTCTGAACCCAGACATACACCGGTGTTCTCTGCAATCCATGCTTTCTTCTCTTCCCGTGTGAGTTCCTGAGGTTTTTCCTTGAAGAACTGCTGCCAGGCTCCTTCCGCCAAAACTTCCTCGTAGTCGTCGGATATGTATATGTCTATAGTGTTGTCACGGTCTGCGCGCCGAATGCCGTCTATCCAAGGCAAGTTCATTACTTTGGGGTGTTGGCGCAGCCACCAGATGTCGGCCTTGTTGCCTGCAAGACGTGTGCAGTGGATGCGGCTCTGTTGGCCGGCGCCGATGCCTATGGCCTGGCCGTCCTTTACGTAGCATACGGAATTGCTCTGAGTGTATTTGAGGGTGATAAGCGCTATTTTCAAATCGCGCTTGGCTTCTTCGGTAAAGTTTTTGTTTTGCGTCGGAATGTTGTCGAAGAGGTGGTCGCTGGAAAGGTCTATCTCATTGCGTCCCTGCTCGAAAGTGACGCCGAACACTTGCTTCCTCTCTATTGGAGCAGGAGTGTAGTCCGGGTCCACTTTCAATATGTTGTATGTTCCTTTTCGCTTGGCGCGGAGCACTTCGAGCGCTTCGGGAGTGAAGTCGGGGGCAATGACGCCGTCGCTCACCTCTCGCTTTATCATTAGGGCCGTGGCAAGATCACAGGTATCGGAAAGTGCTATGAAATCTCCGTACGATGACATGCGGTCGGCGCCGCGTGCCCGGGCGTAGGCTGTGGCAATGGGAGAGAAAGGCTCCTTGAGATCATCTACAAAGTAAATCTTTTTCAAGGTGTCGCTCATGGGGAGACCGATGGCGGCTCCGGCGGGCGAAACATGCTTGAATGAGGCGGCGGCGGCTATACCGGTGGCTGCCTTTAACTCACGCACCAATTGCCAGCCATTGAGCGCGTCCAAAAAATTGATGTAGCCTGGGCGCCCCCCCAATACTTCAACAGGAATTTCTCCCTCTTCCATGAAAATGCGCGAGGGCTTCTGGTTGGGATTGCACCCGTACTTCAAAGTTAATTCTTTCATTGCGTGACTATTTTGATTATTGTATTATCGCGATAGGTAGGATGTCGTATATCTTTGCTTACTGCTTGCATTCGCTGGCCAACGATGTCTCGATTTTACCCGGACTGTCTTTACGCCCAGCTGATAGGCTTAGATTCGCCGATCAACAACTGTCTGTTCTTAAAGAGGCTCATGTCAGTTTCTGATAAACTCTTTTTGCAGTGGGGTAGGTGTATCTTCTGCTTGTGCAATAGTGTGTGCAGCGAGAAGTAACGCTTGTCTTTTTCCTCCTGCAAAGTTAGTATTTTTTTGACTTCCAGCCGCTACTTCCAATAAAAACAAGCGGATGGGCCATTAATGCTCATCCGCTTGTGATAATACTGTTATGAATTGTCCCTATTGCAAGATATTGTCCAGGAGGGATAAAATCGGCAGGGCACTAATCATTTAGCAAACTTTGCGGGCGCCATCGCCGATAACTACATCGATGATAACGGGCTTCTTGCCATATTTAGCTTCGAACTTCTCGACGGCCGTCTGGCAGAAGTTGGCGTACAATTCGTCGGCGACAAGGTTGATGGTGCAGCCGCCGAAGCCGCCGCCCATGATGCGCGAACCGGTCACGCCGCATTCGCGGGCAACATCGTTGAGGAAGTCAAGCTCTTCGCAGGATACTTCATAGTCCTTTGACAGGCCCTCGTGCGTTTCATACATTTTCTGTCCTACGGTTTCGTAGTCACCTTTCTCCAGAGCTTCGCATACGGCCAATACGCGGTAGTATTCACCAACAACATATCTGGCACGCTTATAGTCTTCCTCGGAGATTTTATCCTTAACACTTTCAAGCATGTTCCAGTCGCAGTCGCGCAGAGTCTCGATGCCCAACTCCTTGGCAACGCGCTCGCAGGAGTTGCGACGGTCGTTATAAGGTGAGCCCACAAGTTCGTGTTTCACGCAGGAATTGACCAGAACGAGTTTGTAACCCTTGGGCTCCCAGGAGAAATACTGGAACTCGCCGCTGCGGCAGTCCAGACGCATGAGGTTGCCAGCCTTGCCGTGGCAGGAGGCGAACTGATCCATAATGCCGCAATTTACGCCGATATATTTGTGCTCGGTGGCCTGGCCGACCTTGGCCAAGGTCATGCGGTCAATGTCGCCCTTGCCGAAAAGATCGTCCATAGCGAAGGCGAAGCAGCTTTCAAGTGCAGCAGAACTGGACATACCGGCACCGAGGGGGACATCGCCGGCGAAAGCGCAGTTGAAGCCTTCCACGGGGACACCGAGTGCCATCATTTCGCGGCATACGCCGAATATATAGCGAAAGTGCAGGGCGCTGGGACCCTTTTCGTCGTCGAGTGAAAATTCCGCGTAGTCTTTCAGGTCAATGGAGTAGGCGCGCACCATGCGTGTGCCGTTGGGCTTAATTTCAGCCATTATGCCCTGCTGTACTGCACCGGGGAAAACAAAACCTCCGTTATAGTCAGTATGTTCGCCAATGAGGTTGATACGGCCGGGAGAAGCATATACATTACCGGTAGTGCCGTCGAAATGCTTGATGAAACGGCTGCGTACATCTTCAATAGTAAGTTTCATGGGAATAGATGTGTTTAGTGATTATATCCGTTAATGATAAGGAGGATGCGCCTATTGGCATTTGCGTTGTGATGAGCAGGTGCTAACGCCGGACAATAGGCGCATCTCTCCAGTATTATTCAATTGAAAGCAGAAGGCCGGCCATTAATCAGTCTTCGCGTTTGCTGACACGGCTTCCAACGAGGGCGTAGAACAAGAGATAAGCGGCACAACCCACAACCACCCAGAAACTGGTGATATAGTTAGTGGCATCGGCTACAGCACCTTGGATTGCCATCATAACAGCGCAACCAAATACCATGGTCATAAAGATACCGGAAGCTATGGCTGTGTATTTTCCGAGGCCCTCTACAGCCATATTGAAGATGGCGCCCCACATGACGGAGGTGCAGAGACCTACGAGCAGGAAAGAGAATATGCCTACGGGAATGGGCTGCCAAATCAGTTCGAGCTTACCCCAGTCTACGCCAGGGAAATTAACGATAATATCAGTGGGGGCAAACATGCCGAAGAGAACGAGTACGATAGTAGCGGAAGATACCGTCGTAATCATGGCGCGACTGCTTACTTTGCTACCGATGCTTGCTCCGACGAAGCGACCGATGAGCATCATGAACCAATAGACTGCAACAAGAAGACCTACAGTCGCTGCGGGAATGCCATCGGCCACAAGGTATTGCTGAACGAAATTAGGAACACCGACTTCTATGCCCATGTAGAGGAAGATGGCCAATGCGCCAAGAGCGAAGTGCTTGTGTCCCATAGCACCCTTGATGAGGTTCAGCTGAACGGGAGCCTGCTTGGGTTCTTCAATCTTAGTGAAAAGAATAACAACAAATGCCAGCACAAAGATACCGAGAGCTATCATAAGTGCAGGAGTAGCATCGGCGATTTTAGCTTTGGTCGCATCGGCAATAAGCGCACCCATAAGGATGTAGCAGGCCACAGCTGCGGTAGAGTTGAAGACGCCACCGATCTGAATAAGCTGGTTACCCTTGTTGCCACCGCCACCAAGCAGATTGAGCATGGGGTTTACCACACAATTGAGAATACACATGCAGAGACCGGCGATGAAAGCGCCTACGAGGTATACGCCGAATACGAGGCCAAGATTTTCCTTTGCGTCGAGTTGACCGCTATACCACTGAATGAGGATACCGATAGAACCGACAACAAGGCCGATAAGGGCTGTTTTTTTGTAGCCGAATTTAGAAATAAGCATACCGGCAGGAATACCCATGACGAGGTAGGCTACGAAATTACCATAGTTGCCAATTTGTGCAAGAACATTGGAAATTTCTCCTTGATTCTTGATGATGGTTGCCATAGGTGTGCATAGGTTGGTCACAAAGGCAATCATGGCAAAGAGTGCAATCATCACGATGATGGCTCCCCATTGTTTCTGTTGATTACTCATAATGTTTTAATGATGATTTGAAGGTTTATGGATTATTATAGATATTATTCAGTTACTCCGAACTTGTAGATGGTCTTTTGCGTGTACACATCGCCAGGCTTGAGCACAACGCTGGGGAAGTGGGCGCGGTTGGGGCTGTCGGGGAAGTGCTGTGCTTCGAAACAGAGGGCGCTGCGGCGGCCGAAGGTGGCGCCGTGTTGTCCTTTGTAGCCGTCGGCCCAGTTGTCGCTGTAGAACTGCACGCCAGGCTCGGTGGTGTATACTTCCATTGTGCGGCCGCTGACGGGTTCGGTTATTTTGGCTGCGAAGGTGAGTTCGCCGGGTTCCTTCTTGTTGAGTACGAAGCAGTGGTCGTAACCGGCGCCGTTTTTGATCTGTTCGTCGTCGGCATCAATGCGTTCGCCCACGGTGCGGGGGGTGGTGAAGTCGAACGGCGTACCTTTTACGCTGCGGATTTCGCCGGTGGGGATGGAGTTCTCATCAATGGGAATGTAGAAATCGGCATTGATTTCGCATAAAACATCCTCACAGGTCGGTGTGGGATTGGCTATGCCGGCCAGCGAGAAGAATCCGTGGCTGGTCATGTTCACCACTGTCTTTTTGTTGGTAGTTCCCTTGTAGTCGATAACCAATTCGTTGTCGTCTGTCAGCGTGTACATTACGGTCATGGACAATTCCCCGGGGAACCCTTCTTCGTAGTATGCCGACACATAGCGGAGCACGAGCGTGCGGTCTGACACTTGTTCGGCATCCCACACGCGGGCATGGAATCCTGTGGGGCCGCCATGCAGATGGTTCGGGCCGTTATTGATGGCCAGGTTGTACTCTTTGCCGTTGAGCGTGAATTTTCCGTGGCAAATCCGGTTGCCATAGCGTCCCACGAGGGTGGAAAGGAACGGCTCGGGCGAACTGATGCAGTCGTCGATGTTATCGTGTCCTTGAATGACGTTGGCAAAGTTGCCTTTGCGGTCGGGCACCATGATGGCTACAAGTGAGCCGCCGTAGTTTGTGACTGCAACTTCCACACCGTTAGCGTTGTGCAGAAAAAAGAGGTCGGTTTGCTTTCCCTTGATATCTTTCTGAAAATCCGTTTTCTTCAAGCCCGAAAGCGAAGTCATATTGTTTTCCATGTTTATAAGTGTTTAGATTCTAAGGCAAATTTGCTAATAAGTTTTGAAAAAAACAAGTGTTTGATAAAAAATATTACTTCGGAAAGCAGATGGGCCGCTGTGAAGAGTATGGCGGGAGGGGATAGTTTACGAGGGGAAAGCAACTTTGCCGCCAGGATTCTGTCTCTTCATATTGGATGTCTGGGGCGTAAGAAACGTTCCTGTTGCCGGGGATATTTCCGGTGAGTGCAGGAAAAGTGGGAATGCTTCCCACAAAAGTGGCACGCCTTGCCACAAATGTGGGAGGGCGTGCCACTTTTTCAGGTATTACGGTCCGGGCGGCAGTGGGTGCGGCTGCCCGGACGGACGTTATCAGTGTTTGATGTTGGCCTGCTCAAGGCCGTAGTGATATTTGCGGTCGGCAGCCTTCAGCAGGTAGGCTACAAACAGCGACAGGCAGGCTATGCCGGTGAATATGCACATGGGGAGTGTATAATCGTAGAGGGTGACCGTCTTGCCGTCAACGACGCTGGTTTCCACAATGCAGAAATGCTCGAGCACATTGCCTATGAGCGCAGGTATGCCCCAGAGGCCAATGTTCTGTATGAAAAAGATGAGCGCGTAGGCTGTGCCGAGTTGCTTCACCGGGAATATTTTGGCCACACTGGGCCACATGGCTGAAGGTACGAGCGAGAAAGCGATGCCGAGTATAATCATGAGTACGATGGCTACCCACGATGCATGGATGAAGGGCAGGGCGTAGATGCCGTGTACCACAATGAGCATCGCGGCGCCGAGCGTCATGATGCTGGCTGCGCGGCCTTTCTTGTCAATCATACCGCCGAAAACGGGGGTAAGGAACAGGGCGCCGAGGGCGGGCAATCCGGCAAAGATGCCGGCTAACGACTCGCTGACCTCATACTTGCTGATCATCAGTTCGGTGGCAAACTTCTGGAAGGGGAACACGCAGGAATAGAAAAGCACACAGAGAAGGGCTATCAGCCAAAAGCCGGGGTTCTTGACCACTGCCACTACATCCTTAAAGGAGAACTTCTCATCATCGCCGTTCTCAATGCTGATTTGCTGCTGGCGGTCGAGTTTCTTGTCCATAAGGGAGAAAGCCAGGAAAGCTATGAGGCCGCCTACCAGCAGAATGGCACCGATGAAAAGCGGCGTTTCAAGATTCCATGCTTTGGCCACGGGGATGGCTACGGCATAGGCCACCTGCGAGCCGATGCGGGCAAGGGCCACCTGCACGCCCATGGCGAGGGCTATTTCCTTACCCTTGAACCATTTGGCGATGATCTTTGTCACAGTGATACCGGCTACTTCTGCGCCGACACCGAACACCGAATAGCCGGCCGATGCCATGAACACGTCGAGCTTATATCCGAAAATCATGTCGGCAGTGCCGCCTATGGGGGCGGTGATGGCTATATATTCCACCACCGTGCCGCCAACCATGAGGATGGTGGCCAGAATGCCCGTGAAGCGGATGCCGAATTTGTCGAGTATGAGGCCGCCCCAAATGAGCATCAGCAGGAATACGTTGAGGAAACTGTAGGCTCCTGTAAACATGCCGAAGTCGCCGCTTGTCCAGTGCAGGTCGCCCTCGAGCATGCTTTTGAGCGGGGCCATGATGTCGTTTACGTAGTAGGCCGCCATCATGGTGAAGGCCACGATGAACAGGGCCGACCAGCGCAGCCAGGCCTTGTCGTTGAGTTTGATGTTTTTTTTCGTTGTCATTATGGTTGTTGGTTTTAGTTACGGGGATTTTTGTTTGCAGAGTGCCGGAACTGGCGCCCCCCTGGTGTGGCGGCGATGCCAGTTATAGGTGCTGTTATTTCTTCAGCCATTTGTCCAGCCAGCGGAAGAAGGTGCGCTGCCACAGAATGCCGTTTTGCGGTTTGAGCACCCAATGGTTTTCGTCGGGGAACAGCAGCAGCTGGGCTTCTATGCCGCGCATGCGGGCCGCGGCAAAGGCGCTTTCGGCCTGGGTGTACTCTATGCGGAAATCGCGCTGTCCGTGGATGCAGAGGATGGGAGTATCCCAACGATCCACATAGAGGTGGGGGGAGGTGGCATAGGCTTTTTGCATTTGGCCCTCGGCGTTTTTCACCCAGGGAGCGGACTTCAAGTCCCAGTTGGGGAACCACATTTCCTCGGTCTCAACGTATTGTTGCTGCGTGTTGTAGATGCCGTCGTGGGCTATGAAGCATTTGAAGCGGCCTTCGTGGTTGCCGGCCAGCCAATAGACGCTGTAGCCGCCGAAACTGGCGCCTACGGCACCGAGCCTGTCGGCGTCGACATACGGCTCCTTGCTGATGTCGTCAATGGCAGACAGATAATCTTGCATGCACTGGCCTGAATAGTCGCCCGATATGGCTTCGAGCCACTCCATGCCGAAACCGGGCAGGCCACGGCGGTTGGGGGCTATGATGATGTAGTCATTGGCTGCCATTATCTGGAAGTTCCAGCGGAAACTCCAGAACTGGCTGACCGGCGACTGCGGTCCGCCCTCGCAGAAAAGTAGTGCGGGATATTTTTTATTGGGGTCGAAATGGGGCGGATATATCACCCAGCACAATTCTTCCTTGCCGTCGGTCGTTTTCACCCAGCGCTCTTTCACCTCGCCGAAAGTGAGGTTGTCGTAAAAGTATTTGTTTTCCTGCGTGAGCTGGCGGGCTATGCCTTTGTCGCCTTTGAGGGCTATGGTATATACCTCGTCGGCCTGACTGATGCTATGGCGTTTGGCTATCAGGGTCTTGTTGTCGACTCCCAGGCCTAAGAGCGTGTAATCGCATACGTCGTCGGTGAGCTGGCGTACTTGTCCCTTGAGGTTTGTGCGGTAGATTTGGGTGCGGCCGTGCCATACGCCGGTGAAATAGAGCGTGCGGCTGTCGTGCGCCCAGCAGAATTCGTTGACGCCACTTTCAAAACTCTCGGTCACGTAACTCTTTTCGCCGGTCTTCAAGTCGAGTATGCAGAGGCGCGTGCGGTCGCTTTCGTAGCCGTCGCGTTCCATGCTGCTCCAGGCGATGTAGCGGCCGTCGGGCGAGAACTGCGGATTTTGGTCGTAGCCAACGTTGCAGTCGGACTTCTGGTGGTTGACGGCTTGTGTTTCGAGCGATGCCGTCTCGTTGCTTGTTTCGGGGGCGGCATAACCTTCGGGTTTGCATAAGTTGCGCGTCTGTTTGGTGGCTAAGTCGTACAGATAGATGTCGCTATCGGTACTGATGGCGTAGGCCTTGCCCGTTTTCTTGCGGCAGGTGTAGGCGATGCTCGAAGAGGTGGGCGACCAAGCCAGCTGCTCAATGCCGCCAAAGGGGAGCAAGGGGCATTCGTAAGGTTCGTTGGCAAGCAAATCGGAGGCTCCGGATATTTTTTCACCGTTGAAGTCGGCCACAAAGGGGTGGGGGATGGCGGTGATATAGCTATCCCAGTGCTTATACATCAGGTCGTTGATAACCATGCCGCTTGCCTTGGGTAAATCGGCTTCCTTGGCAGTGATAACTGCATCGGTGGAGACTTCCTTGATGAGTATTACTTTTTTTTCGTCGGGAGAGAAGAGAAAATCAATCACGTCGTCCTCTTCAAACGAGAGCTGCCGGCGTTCTGTGCCGTCGGGATTCATTTCCCACACCTGATTAGAGCCGCTGACTGCACTCATATAGGCGATTTTACGACCCTTCTTGATAAAGATTGCTCCGCTCTCGCTGTCGGATGTGTGCGTGAGCTGCCGGCTGCTGGAGTCCTTCATGTTCATTGTGTAAAGCACACTATGGCTTTTGTTCTCTGCCACGCTATAATAGCTGACATTGTAAACGGCTGTCTGCCCGTTGCCGCTTAGATTGAAATTACCGATGCGGCCCATGGCCCAGAGGGCTTCGGGAGTCAGACGGTCGGAAGCCAGTTTCATATTGCTCCTTCCGATAAAAGGTTTGCCTTCCGCAGAACCGGTTGGTGTTTGAGCCGGAGTAGCGATAGCTGCTGTCATGAGTAAAAATGTAGCTGTGAATAGTTGCTTGATTCTCATTTTGTTTATATGGTATATGTTTGATTTCAGGCAATTGGTTGTGAATATATGGATAAGAACTTGAATGTTGTGTGTCTGTGGCGGCAAATGATAGCTTCTTGCATGTGTTTCTGTTGTCACCGCTGATTTTGTGGGAATGCTTTCCACAAAAGTGGGAAGCATTCCCACAAAAGTGGGGTGCCGTGCCATTTTATCCCGGAATGGCAGATGGCCGATTCGGGCAAGTGGTTCATTAATGGGAATAAAAGCAGGCGCTGCTGCATTCATCCTAAACTAAATAGGCTGATGATGTGCAGCAGCGCCCGAAACGTTTTATTTCTTTCTGTTCTTTTGGGCTTCGAGCAGCGCCTCCTGCTGCTTTTGCAGGGCTTCAAGGCGGGCCGCCAGTCCCTTGGGCTTCTTGTTCGGATCGTTCTTGTTGGCGCGGTAGTTGGCCTCAAGTTTTTCAAGGAGCTTGGCATCGTCGGTGGTGCGGCGAAGGTACCACATGGTCAGCGCACTGGCCAGGAGCGAGATGAAGTAGTAGTAGTTTAGACCGGCCGAGTACTTGTTGAACATGAAGAAGAACATGACGGGCATAAGATACATCATCCACTGCATCATCTTCATCTGCTGGGCCTGTTCCGAAGACATGGAGTCGCGCTGCTGCTTGATAGACATGTGGCTATACACCAAGTTGGTAGCACAGAAGAGCAGGCAGAACAAGCTCAGGTGGTCGCCAATACCCCATATATGTGTGCCGAAATTTAAGATGCTGTCGTAGGTGGAAAGGTCGTCCGCCCAAAGGAAACCTTCCTGACGAAGTTCTATGGCATTAGGCACAAAATTGAACATCGCAATCCAAATAGGCATTTGGATAAGCATGGGCAGACATCCTCCCATCGGGCTGACACCGTATTGGGAATAAAGAGACATGACCTCCTGCTGCTTTTTCATGGCGTCCTCTTTCTTGGGATATTTCTTGGATATCTCGTCGATTTTAGGCTTCAAAACGCGCATTCTCGCACTACTGAGAAAACTCTTCCGCGTAGGTACATAAACAAGGATGCGCAGGAGGATGGTTATGAGCAACAGGACGATGCCCATGGGGAGGCCGAGCTGGGTGAGGAAGTCGAACACATAGATGGTGAAGAAACGGTTGATCCACTTGAAGAGCGGCCAGCCTAAGTAAACGAGGTCTTCGAGGTCCAAATCCTTGTCGCCAAGTTTGTCCGCATCCATCGATTTGAGCAGGTTGAAGCTGTTAGGGCCAAAGAAAAACTGGAGTTGAGTGGTCTTTTCGCCTTTGATGTCGAAGGGAATCTCCATTTCGGCACTATAGTCCTTGAGGTAGCCGGCATCTGCTCCCTGGGCTTCAGCCGGAATCTGATGGCTGCTGACAGAGAGTTGCTGAAATTCCGACACCGGAGCGATAAGCACTGTTGAGAAATATTGGTTTTTAAAGGCAACCCAGTCTGCGGGCCCCTCGGCCTTTTCGGATTCATCGCCGAGTTCGTTGAGCTTTCGGGTGTCGTCGCCTGTCAGTTTATAGGTCAGGGCCGAGTATTGGTTCTCGAAGTCGTAACCTTTTTCGTGCTGCTTGATTTTTTGCGTCCAATCGATTTGCAAAGATTTGGTTTGCATGGTGGCATACCGGGACAGGCCGTGTGCGACAACCTCTACATTCAGCATATATTTATCGCCAGGGAGAAGTTTGTAGCACAAGTCGAAAACTGTTCCGTTGCTGTCGGACAAGCGCATTGTTACTTGTGTGGAATCCTTCTGATTAACCGGCTCAAATATATAATCGCGTGTGTTGAGCACACCATCTTTTGTATTGAAAGTCAGGTTCAGTGCGGCATTTTTTTCTTCGTAGAGCTGCAATGGCGCATCTTTGCCTTCATGGAAGTCGGCGTAGCTCCTGTAATTCTTGAGATAAACATTGCCTATAACACCACCATGTCTGTTTATTTCTACGACTACATTGTCATTCTTCAGTGTTATGTGGCCGGCCGCTCCGACGGTATCGGCAGTAGCCAACTGCGAGGCAAACAGAGCCGTGGAGTCAACGGCGGCTGCAGTAGCCTTATTGCTGTTTGTAACTGGCTTGTCGGTTGCCTTTGGCTGCTGCATCTGTTCTGCTGCTGGCTTGGCCGGCCGCTGCGGTTGGTTATTGGCGTTGTAATAGCTGAAGCCTATGAGCACAGCTACGATAAGTATTAATCCTGTAATGGTATTTTTATCCATTGTTCTGAGTTGGTTCTTCAGGTGTGTGTCGTAACAAATTGCTGAAAACTATTCCGCGGCAGTATAGATATGTGCTGCGGAATAATTTTTCAACTATTTGCATACAGCCTTCTACCTGCTGGTACGACGGCTGTATGCTTGATTTATTTTTTCGAAGTGCTTTCTTTTGCCTTGATGGCGGCCTTGACAAAATCAAGGAATAGGGCATGAGGCTTGAGCACCGTGCTGGAATATTCGGGGTGGAACTGTGTGCCGATGTACCACTGCAATTCTGGAATTTCTACTATTTCCACGAGGTCGCATTCTGGGTTGACACCCACACAGGCCATGCCGGCTTTCTCAAAGGCTTGACGGTAATCGTTGTTGAACTCATAGCGGTGACGGTGGCGCTCGCGTATAGTCTCACTGCCGTATATGTTGCGCACACGGCTGCCTTCTACCAGCGTACACTCATATCCGCCAAGACGCATGGTACCGCCCATGTTGGTTATGTTCTTTTGGTCTTCCATGAGGTCAATAACGTTGTAGGGCGTCTTGGTGTCCATTTCAGCGCTGTTGGCGTTGGCATAACCGAGCACGTTGCGGGCGAATTCTATAACCATCATTTGCATGCCGAGGCATATGCCGAATGTCGGTTTGTCATTTTCGCGGCAATATTGTGCGGCAATGAGTTTGCCTTCAGTGCCGCGCTGGCCGAATCCGGGGCAGATGACGATACCGTCCATTGCATCGATTTCGGAGGCCACGTTGTCGGGGGTCAGCTTCTCGCTATTGATAAAATGCGCCTTAACCTTGTAGTCATTATAAGTGCCTGCCTGCGAAAGCGATTCGAGTATGCTCTTGTAGGCATCCTGCAAGTCGTATTTCCCGACGAGACCTATGTTTACCACTTCTGTGGCACGGTGACGACGGTCGAGGAAGGAGCGCCAGGGGCCGAGTCCTGGAGTTTCGGCTACGGGCATGTTGAGTTTGCGCAGGATAGTGGCGTCAAGGCCTTGTTCCTGCATGCGGAGGGGAACTTCATAGATGGTGGGCTGATCAAGGCTTTGCACGACGGCTTCAGGAGCGACGTTGCAGAAGTTGGCCACTTTCTTTTTCAAACCTGAGCTCAAGTCATGTTCCGTGCGCAGCACGAGAATATCAGGCTGAATGCCGAGGCTTTGCAGCTCTTTTACCGAATGTTGTGTCGGCTTGGTTTTCAGCTCTCCGGCGGCGGCCAGGTAGGGTACATAGGTCAAGTGCACGCAGACGGCCTTGTTGCCCAGTTCCCACTTGAGCTGGCGGATAGCTTCGAGGAAGGGAAGCCCCTCGATGTCGCCTACGGTTCCGCCGATTTCTGTTATGACAAAGTCGTATTGGTTGCGCTTACCAAGATAGAGCATGTCGCGCTTGATTTCGTCAGTGATGTGAGGTATCACCTGGATAGTCTTGCCAAGATAGTCGCCGCGGCGCTCTTTCTCTATGACGCTTTGGTAGATGCGTCCGGTAGTCACGTTATTGTTGCGTGTGGTCTGCACTCCGGTGAATCGTTCGTAGTGTCCGAGGTCAAGGTCGGTTTCGTGCCCGTCGACTGTCACATAGCATTCGCCGTGCTCGTAAGGGTTGAGCGTGCCCGGGTCGATGTTGATGTACGGGTCGAATTTCTGAATGGTTATGTTATAACCGCGAGCTTGGAGGAGTTTTCCGATAGAGGCCGCGATGATGCCTTTTCCGAGGGAAGAAGCAACGCCTCCTGTTACGAAGATGTACTTTGTATCTACCACTATGTTGCGTTTTTTGGGGTTGCTGAATAATGCAGGCACGTAAGTGCCGGGATGTCTGGGCGGATTGTCGGCAGACAAATCCCGGTACAAAATTACAAATAAAAAGTGAAAACGTGTTATTTGTACAATAAGAATAAACCGAGAATTTGTTTTGTGCCGCTTTACGTTACAAAATCATTGCCGTATGTATAACCTTACCATCTGTCGTTATTTAATATTTCTAGCTTTGGGGCTTGAGCTTTCGTATATTTCGACGGTAAAAGGACAGGTTGGGAGAAATGTGTGGTGATTATTTCTGACATTTATTACTTCTTATTCATGCTTTCTTGTTATCTTTGCTTCGGTAAGTCTTTTCAGAATAACTAATATTTTATCATGAAGAAGTTAATAGTATTGTTTTTGGCCTTACTTCCTTTCGGCCTGAACGCTCAGATTGAAAACCAAGATGCCAAGTATTTGGCAGGCGCCGTACCTGTAAATGAGTCTGGCTTTGTATATTTCAAGAAACACTATGATGTGAAGGATAAAACAAAGGCTGAGATTTATGAGAGACTCTATAAGTTCGTAGAGGAGAGTGTGGTTTCGGGGGCCGACCATTTGCCGCAGGCGCGTATCACCGAGAGTGACGTAGCGACGGGAGTTATTGTGGCGAGTATGGAGGAATATCTTTACTTTAAGCGTAAGGCATGGACGATGGATCGGGTCAGATTCTACTATCAGTTGATATGCCAGGTTACTGAAGGCGGGTTCGACATAGAAATGCGTAATATACGCTATATATATGACGATGTGGCTCAAGGACAAACCTATCGTGCCGAGCAATGGATTGTAGATAGTGAAGCCCTTAACAAGGCTGGCACCAAACTCACGCGAGTAGGCGGAAAATTCCGCCGATTCACCATAGATCGTAAAGATGCTATTTTTCGTGGAGCCGCACGCAGTGTAGGTGGAGTGAGAAAGGTTACCAAAACTATAGAGATAGAAGAAGACGTAGAGTACTGAATCGTGGCTTATCCGTGTAGCAATAAGTGTGGATGAGAGAATGAAAACCGATTACTAAGCATAATTGCCACCGTGGACAAGATTATGAACTGTGTCCATGGTGGCAATTGTTTTTATTCGGGAAAATCTGTTTTAAACAATATATATTGCTATTTATAAAGATATGGGTATGAAGTTTTATTGAAATCCTTTGAAAAAACTTTAAATAGCAGTTTGGTAAAATATCTTGGTGCAATATTTCTGCTATAAACGGGTTTATAAATTACGTATTATCCATTAAAATGCAGAAATTATGTACAGATTAAGATTAGCAGCAAGTATTCTTGGCGTTTTGACTTTTGTTTATGCGTTACAGTCGTGTAATGATGACTACGACAGTGCTTATTTGTGGCAGCCCACAGCTTTAGTGACCGTCCGGCCCGCAACGGATAATAGCGGCTTCACCTTGCAACTGGATGATAAAACGACACTCTATCCGTCTAATATGAAAAATTCGCCTTATGGTGATAAGGAAGTGCGGGCTTTGGTTAATTATGTGGAGGAGAGTGGGAGAGGAGATGTCCGCAGCGTGCGTATCAATTGGATGGATAGTATAAGAACTAAAAATACGAATCCGTCCTTAGGGCTTGACAATGATACGTATTATGGTAATGATCCGATAGAAATAGTCAAAGATTGGGTTACTGTAGCTGAAGATGGTTACTTGACATTGCGCATTCGCACCCGTTGGGGATACTGGCACACACCGCATTATATTTATTTACTGACCGGAGTAAATTCCGATAATCCCTATGAGCTGGAATTAAGGCATAATGCCCAGGGAGATACCGGCGGTGTGTTGGGAGATGCATTAGTCGCATTCAATTTGAATGATTTGCCGCGTAGTGAAGGAGATAATGTCAAGATAAAAGTCAATTGGAAATCTTTTAGCGGAAAAAAATCAGCAGAATTTTCTCTTCAGTTACGCTCTAAAGTACAGAATATAGAATCTTTTGAGGACATAACCTACAATCAGTGGGTTAAGTGAAAAACGTACGGTGGCCACAAAATACATATATCGGTTTGTATCTTGTGGCCACTTGTGATTTCAGATTTTATCGGAAGTTTTCGGGGAAGCAGGTTATAGTTTTCCCGTTAATTATTTGTGTTTATAATGGTTCGTTCAGTTAAAGAAGTTCCATGATATGCCCAAACGAAGTACGAGCCGGTTCATGGGGTAGTGGGGTAGCCGGAAAGGATTTCCGCTGCCGCTACTATAGTTTACATGTGATCCCATGACATAGAATCGGGTGTTCCGCAGATGGAAATTGGCATAAACGTTGATCGTTGGATAATTGCCAACTTTTATGCGGGCGGCAGGATCTTGTACCGCATATTGTCCGATTATAGGAGAATAAGTAGGGGCTGCATATTCTGTGAAGTAACGGACATCGCCTCCAAATTCTGTATGCAGCACTTTTGCAATACGGAACCGTAAGTACAGGTTGGAATATGCCATAAAGGCTGGAAGAGGGAGAATGTCCTTGTCTGAACTCATCTGATAGGTCAATTCGTTTTCCCAATTGAGGATTCCCCACTTGAAATTCTGACGAAGTGAGGCAGCTATTAGTTGTATGTTTCCCGAACCTTGTTTAACCTTCACTCCGTATTTAGCCAACTCCAATCCTTCGGAATTTGTATAAGGATTTTGAGTCTCGGCAAAATAGGTGTAGTTCTGTAAACTTTCGAAGTATATGGATAGAGTTGTCTGTTTATAGTTTATATTCCCACCTATTCTGGCCCGGAATTCCTTGCTTAGATTGTTGTCCCACCAAGCGTTTCGGGCGTGATAGTGGCGGAAGTAAAAAGCAGGCACGATATTACGTACATATCCGTCCCAGTTTATGTGCAGCGTGTCTTTGCGCAGCGGAAAGTTAAGGTCCGCTTTCCCCTCCACGTTAAATTCCCCCCAATCGCTGCCTGAAGTCCGCAACTCCCCACGCAGGTTGTAGTGAAAGTAGTGCCCTTGTTCTTTGATTAACTGTGCGCCGGCAGTGATATGGTTCTCTATAAATTTTTGTCGGCGCATGGCTTTGTCTGGAAGCGAATATCGGCTGAAAGCATGTTTGGCGTAGAGGCGGATACCCGATTTAGCCCATTTGTTGAAACCTTCCCGCAGCTCTACTGCAAAAAGGTTGCTGATGCTGAGCGCAGAAGTGTAATCGTTGGCAGAGTCGCCCGGCAGATAAAAGTCGTTGAAATAATCCGAGGCGGTTGCGTTTTCGCGTCGGTTAGATAGGAAAAGGCGGTTATTATGGTCGATGCGCGCCGTGTGTATGAAACTTATTACCGGAATGAAATGGGTTGTGAGTATTAAAGAATCATTGTCTTTTGTAGTCATGTCTGATTCAGAAGTCCGTTTTATTCCATCTCCCATAGAATGTTTCGATAACGAATCTGAATTTAGTGAGTCGTTTATGGCAATAGTTTTGTTTAGTAACTTGCCTTTTAGCGCAGTAGCGTTTCCTCTGATAATATTCCCTTGGGAGTCAGTGATGCGCTCAAAACCTATATTATACCGATGTGTGAGATAGAAGGTGTTTATGTTAAGCTTATTCCAGGTTTTGTCAAGGCGGGTGGGCATATCCGCCTCTGCATAGGCGGTGGGGAATATTTCCGGACGTAGTACATAATCATCGTTGTCAATACCGCCATTCTCTGTGTTTTTCAAGTGGTTTGCGTAATACATAGTGTGCATATCGTAGCGTTCGCCACGATATGAGCCGAAAATAGTACCATTAAAGTGGGCCGTAGATTGTGAGGCATAATATCCGCGGCCGTACAGATAATCGAGTTTGAAACCGACTCCCAAACGTTTATTGACATTTGTAGAGAAAATGCCGCGGATGCGGTCCTCTCCATTCTGTTTATTGCCACATTCATGATAAGTTATATTCGTGAATGGTGACTTCGTATTCGTGAAGAGAAGTTGTGAGGGAGTGGATATGAAGAAATCATACGGATGAGCGAAAATGAACTGGTCGCCTCCCATACGTAATTGGTTGTCTGTGAAAATACGGCTCATCCGCGGTGCGCCGAGATTACCGGTATAGGCATAATGTCCGGTACGTCCTTCCGTAAACGCATCATTTTGAAACAAGTGCGTAAGAGTGTCCGGCACCGCAGGCCGGCGGGTTCCGAAATCCTCATCTATAGTCCATACTTTCAGTCCAATTGGGACATCTATGGTCTCGATACTGTCGTTATCTTCCGCCCAGTGGTTTTCATTGTCTTCAGGTCCGAGATGAGGATTTTTCACGTTAGAGGCTCCTCTGATATTATAAGGACGCTGGGCCACGCTGCTCTGTGTGCCCATGATGAATGCAAATGATATATAAAGAAAGAGAATAAGGCCGGAAGATATTTTCTTTCCGGCCAATACACTTGCAGAGAGGTGTATTGCCTGTAGTTGATTGTTAGGCATTCCTGCTGACTTTTTTAATGGATATGGTTTTCAGTATTATGGGTAAGGTTCTCAGTGTCCCCATAAATGCAAGGAATGAGAATGCAAACACAGATGCTGTCGCATATACAATGGTTACGGAACTTGGAATTCCCGACGGTTGTCCTATGATATTATTGACAGCATTGGCAGAAACAGCCAACGGGAATGCCGCAAGTGGCAGAAGAATTGCACATGCGGTGAGAATGAACGGAATGAATGTCAGGATACTTATTATGAACAATCCGCCAAAGCGTTTTGTACCGTGATTGAGCGAAATCTTGAATGCGTTTTTAAGCTCTTCTCTTTCTAAAACATAAGCTGTTCTTCCCGGGGCAGAGAACACACTTATTCCGATGAAAAGTAGAATAATGACAGATATGCATACATAGGGAAGCGGTTTCCATGTTGGCAAAAGCGAATATGCCAGGAGGACGCTTCCTATGAAAAAAATCAACACTGGCAGCCAAAGAATGGAATTATACACAAGCATACGTTTGGCAACCTTCTTGACGATGCGGCTTAATTTTTCGGGATGGTTGCTTTCTGCGTCTTTTTCTGTTGACATGCGTCGCATGACCAGTATCCATGTGCCCCATTTTGATAACCTGTATAGCACGATGCCTATGGCAAAAATAGTTATGTATAGCGCCCATTCGCCTGCAGATGGCGCACATTGCCGCCATGCCTCGCTTTCAGGAACACCTGCGTAAGTGTAGAAACGGGCCGGCATGATGTGATGTGCTAAAAGATAACACACAGAACCGGCAGCGCTGCATAAGCCTATGCCAGCCAATAGAATACCTAAGAAATTTTTTAGAAAATAAGAGCGCGGCGCATCTGCAAACATGTGCCATCCCTTTGCAATGCTTCGATATATGCTATACTCGTTTTCGGTAATAAATAATTCCTCTGTAAGGGAGTCTGAAGAAATAACTTCTCTTTCCTTCTCTTCTAAGTTGCGGGTCATGTTGGTTGGTTTTATTCCCTTTTTCATTGTTCTGCCGACAAAGTTAATCAAAAAAATGCTATCTTTGCCCTATGTCAGAGAAGTTAACAATCAGATGGGGATTTATTGGTTGCGGCGAAGTCACAGAGAAGAAGAGTGGCCCGGCGTTCGGACTTGTACCCGGATCGGAAATTGTAGCCGTGATGAGCCGTAACGGGGATAAGGCCCGTGATTATGCCCGGCGTCACGGCGTGCGGAAATGGTATACTGATGCTCAGCGTCTTGTCGACGACCCCGACGTTAATGCTGTTTATATAGCGACTCCCCCCTCCACTCACGCCACTTATGCCATCATGGCCATGAAAAGCGGCAAGGCGGTGTATGTGGAGAAGCCGATGGCATCGAACTATGAGGATTGCTGCCGTATCAATCGCATTGCGGAGAAAACGAACGTGCCTTGTTTCGTGGCTTACTACCGGCGATACCTGCCTTATTTTATTCGTGTGAAGGAACTGGTGCAGTCGGGAGTTATTGGCAATGTCATCAATGTGCAAATACGCTTTGCTGTCCCTCCGCGCGACTTGGATTATAATAGTAAGAATTTACCTTGGCGTGTTCAGCCCGATATTGCGGGGGGCGGGTATTTTTATGATCTTGCTCCTCATCAGATTGATTTATTGCAGGAAATGTTTGGACCTATTATTGAGGCCGAAGGCTATAAGGCTAATTTGGGGGGGCTTTATAAGACCGAAGATTCGGTCTCTGCCTGCTTCCGTTTTGCCGATTCCGGTTTACCGGGCTCGGGGTCGTGGTGTTTTGTGGCTCACGAAAGCGCCAAGGAAGACCGGATAGAGCTCATCGGCGACCGCGGACAACTGAATTTTTCCGTATTTACATACGATCCCATTGTGTTGCATACGGCTCAAGGCCGTGAAGAAATAGTTGTCCCCAATCCTCCGTATGTTCAGTTGCCGTTGATAAAGCAAGTCGTGGAGCATTTGCAGAAAAAAACAATATGTACTTGCGACTGCGTCAGTGCAACGTCTGTCAATTGGGTGGTAGACCGTATATTAGGTAAGTTATGAAGTTCTTGTCAAGGGCGGAGCGGTGCACTATGTTTCTTGGTACTTTGGCTTTTGCTATGGTACTATTGCTCGGTGTATATCCATCCGCCTATGCTCAGAGCCTCATTGTCAATGTGGATACTATTAGGGAATATGCTACCGATGAAGAATATCTGTCGTCTGCATTAGCTTCTGGAAATGATAGTATTCCGCTTGGTAAATTGAAGCGGAAGATGAAAAAGACGGGAAGTATTATATCTCGTTTCATAAGGAGCTTTGATGATTATGATTCAACTTACATTACCCCTAATTACTATAATTACACGGCGATGTTGCAGAATACTAATTTTTATCAGGTTTACCGCTTGAAAGCAACATCCTCCGACAATGTCACCCAGCAATTGCAATTGGCCCCTTCGCCAGCTTTGAAAATCGGGCCCTATTTCGGTTGGCGATGGATTTTCTTAGGTTACACTTTTGATGTAGGAAATATGAAAAAAGCGGTGAAAACCACAGAGTTTAACCTTAGTCTTTATAGCTCTATGCTGGGGTGCGATTTGGTATATATCCGCAATGCCGGCGATTTTACTATCAAGAAAGCGATAGGGTTTGGGGAGTCGGCCTCGAAGGCGGTGGCCGGTCGGGGCTTTTCCGGAATGAAGGCCCACACTGCCAGCGCTAATGTTTATTATGTGTTTAATCACAGGCACTTTTCGTTTCCAGCAGCTTACGCACAGAGCACAGTCCAGCGTCGCAGTTGCGGTTCGTGGATGCTGGGACTTAATTATTCCCACCAGCGCCTGGATTTTGATTATACGCAATTGCCCCCCGAACTCCTTAGCTCTGATAGTGAGAATAATCCGCTTATTGATGAATTGAAAATAAGTAATATAAACTATCAGAGCTTTAGTTTTAGTGGAGGATATGCCTATAACTGGGTTTTTGCCAGGAACTTTCTTCTTTCGGCGGCACTGACTCCACAGTTAGGCATCAAGCACTCAAAGGGAGAGCGCCTTAGCGGAGAATCTATATGGTTTAATATGAGAAACTTGAAATTAGATTTCATAGCCCGTGCCGGCCTCGTATGGAACAATACCCATTGGTTTGCCGGTGCCTCAGTCGTATCTCATTTTTTCGACTATAAGCGAGCCGCTTTCAATGTCACCAACATCGTGAACTATGTTAATATTTATGCGGGATTCACTTTCAATCGCAAACGGCAATACCGTAATCGGTCTTCCTTGAAGTAGGCTTTGCCCATTCCATGCTTTCGTCCTTAGGAGTGGCATCGGTCTGCATCCCTTAAATTTTATTGCCAATAAAAACGAACGCTTACGCGCGCGTGTAAAGGTCTTTCATGTTTTATCATTCAGTAGGCTGTAAATGATTGATGTTTAGTTTGTTCTGCTGAATGATAGGCCTTTTCGTCATTCAGCCGTTGCGGCCAGGCGTCACCGCTTCTGTCAGGATAAAAAGCCCGTATTCGTGTGATGAAAAGCACTACTTGTAATTTTCACACGAGTAAGTGCATTTTAAATTCCAAGTAGTGCTTTTTTGAAATTCGCCCTGGTGCTGGTATCGACAGCTGGCACCAAAGCGGGATTTATGCTTATCTTTCAGTGTAAGTAACTATCCTGTAAATGCTTATGACTTACTGAATGAGAAAAACGAAAACATTGTTACACGCGCGTATTAGGTTTGGAACTGGTATTTGCAATACTTCAGGAACTTGCAAAAAGCCTTGGGGCGCTCCCCGTGAATTATGCCCGGCTTAAGCAAAGCTCATGAGGCGGCTGATGTATTTGCCGAGGATGTCGAACTCGATGTTTACCTTGCTGCCTGCCTTGATGTTGTGGAAGTTGGTATGCTCGATGGTAAATGGGATGATACATACCTGAAAACTATCGTCAGTAGGATTACATACCGTAAGGCTGACTCCATTGACCGTTACGCTTCCTTTGTCTACAGTGCAGTAGCCGCGACGGGCCATGGCCGCGTCGTGATGATATGTGAAGGTAAAAATGGTGCTTCCGTCGGCTTCTTCTACGGCTACGCATTCTGCCGTGCTGTCTACATGGCCTTGCACAATGTGTCCGTCCAAACGGCCGTTTATCTGCATGGACCGCTCCACGTTGACCTCGTCGCCGATCTCGAGCAACCCGAGATTGGAGCGTTGCAGGGTTTCATCAATAGCAGTTACCGTGTAGGTATCGCCATGAATGGATACGACCGTGAGACACACACCGTTGTGTGCCACACTTTGGTCTACTTGCAGTTCGTCTGTAAATTTACATTTCAAGGTGATATGCAAATTCTTCCTTTCACGTTCCAGGGCAACGACCTGGGCAACATCCTCGATAATTCCAGAAAACATATATTCAATATAATATTGGTTTGTGATGCAAAAGTAAAAAATATTATTGGTATATGCTTCATAATATGTTTGCCAACTCCGAAATAGATTTGTACCTTTGCTTTTCATAAAATGAAAGTAAACAGCAAAAACAAGTTATGATGAACGAATGGTTTGAATGTAAAATCAAGTACGACAAGACTATGGAAAACGGCTTGGTGAAAAAAGTGACAGAACCTTATATGGTTGACGCGCTTAATTTCACCGAAGCCGAGCGACGCATCATTGAGGAAATGTCTCCTTTCATGACCGGAGAGTTTCAGGTTTCCGATATCAAGCGTGCACATTATGCGGAGTTTTTTGAGACGGCGGAGGAAAGTGCTGACCGCTGGTTCAAGGCAAAACTGGTTTTTGTGACACTTGACGAGAAAAGCGGCAAGGAGCGTAAAACCTCGCAGAACGTGCTCATACAAGCGGCAGATTTGCGCGGTGCGATCACACGGCTTGACGAGGGCATGAAAGGCTCGATGATGGATTATGTCATCGCATCAGTGTCGGAGACCCCCATTATGGATGTGTATCATTACAAGGAGGCAGAGCCCGAGTTTGCCAAAAAGTCTGAAGCAGAAGTGTAGTTATGTCCGAAGTCAGAGCGCGTTTCGGGGAAACTTCGTCGCAGTTGCCAGCTGAAGTGAAATTGGTGGCTGTCTCCAAGTTTCATCCGGCAGAGGTATTGTTGGAGGCATACGAGGCTGGCGCCCGCATCTTCGGCGAAAGCCGTGTGCAGGAACTTGTTGCCAAACGCGATTTGCTGCCCGCAGATGTTGAGTGGCACTTTATAGGCCACTTGCAACCTAACAAGGTAAAGTATATCGCCCCGTTTATTTCGCTCATACATGCCGTTGACAGCGAGAAACTGCTTCGCGAGATTGATAAGCAGGGAAAACGCTTTAACCGGGTTATTCCCTGCCTGCTCCAGATACATGTGGCACGGGAAGAGACGAAATTTGGTTTTACGACAGAGGAATGCCACGCACTCCTGAAGGACGGTTGTTGGAGAGAACTGAACAATGTAGAACTCGCCGGTTTGATGTGCATGGCCAGCAATACCGATGACCGCGGGCGGGTGCGGCAGGATTTCCGTAAGGCTTATGATTTTTATAAATATGTGAAGCATGAGTTTTTTGCCGGAACTCCGTCGTTTCATTTACGTTCGTGGGGCATGAGCGGTGATTATGAATTGGCCTTGCAAGAAGGCAGCAACATGGTGCGTATCGGTTCTTTTATTTTTGGAGAGCGGGAATACTGACATGAAGCCATATTTGCCTGGCCGGTTGGAGGTAGCCGGCCGTAATGAACTATAATATGAAGCGGCGGCAACATGAGCTTTTAATTCATGTTGCCGCCGCTTTTATTTCAATATGCGCGGATGTTACATGCCACCTTCGCGCATTAATTCGCGTGTGGAACGACGAGGCCTTTCTGCTACAGAAATTTTCATCACTTTATTTCTGGCTTTCCGACGGACAACCAGGGCCAAGGGTGGGGGCGCACTACCGAAGAAATCTTCAAATAGTGTGCAAGGAGGTTGTCGGAAATGAAATTCTGCTTCAAACTCCATTGCCGGAAGTTTTATGTCGGCCATTTTGGTAGGGCGTATTACATATTGTTCCCACACTAAAGTATAGTAGATAATTCCATTCTTCTTTATTTTTCCCTGTGCGCTATGTCTGTTTATATTAAGGGGCCTTGCGTGGGCATTCCTGGGCTTGAATGTAGATTTGCAATCGACTTTGGCGAAAGGAACTGTGGCGTAGAGTACATACGATACAGTTGTGCTGTCATCATGATATATTTCATTTTTGTCGCAGAATGTACGGACAAAGAAATCGACCTTAACCTTATCTTTTGCCAGAAGTGGCGTTGAAAGTAAGATACTTGTCAGGATTAGCCAAAAATATTTCATGCAACTTTGTGGTTTTGTAAATTTTCTACAGGAACAAGGGAGATTACATCAGTTTTTCGCATTCTTCCATCCATGAGGTGGAACAGGCGTCGCTTGGCATGCGCCAATCGCCCCTCGGACTGAGTGAACAGCTGCCAACCTTAGGCCCGTCGGGCAGGCAACTCCGCTTGAATTGTTGCGAGAAGAAGCGCCGGAAAAAGACGGTAAGCCATTTCTTGATAGTCTCATCGCTATGAGTGCAAACGCGGGGATCGGAACCGTCGAAGGCTCTCTTTGCCAATTCATATATACCCGATGGGCGGAGCCCGTAGCGTAAGGTGTGATACAAGAAGAAGTCGTGCAGTTCGTATGGTCCTACCAGGTCCTCGGTCTTTTGCAGGATGTTGCCGTCGCTATCGGCCGGTATCAGTTCGGGGCTTATGGGCGTGTCAACAATATCAAGCAGGATTCGTTTGCTGTATTCGTCTGCAACATGTTCCGCCACCCACTTTACGATGTGCTGTACCAAAGTTTTTGGCACAGAGGCGTTGACTCCATACATGCTCATATGGTCGCCATTGTAAGTAGTCCAGCCCAGTGCCAGTTCGCTCAAATCTCCCGTTCCAACTACAAACGCGTTCATCTGGTTGGCTGCGTCCATCAATATTTGGGTGCGCTCGCGTGCCTGTGAGTTTTCGTAGGTGACATCATGTATTTGAGCATCGTGGCCAATATCGCGGAAATGTTGCTCGCAAGCCTCGCGAATGTTGATTTCCCTTATTGTGATGCCGAGGCTTTTCATCAGTTCCACCGCATTATAATAAGTTCGGTCGGTCGTGCCGAAGCCCGGCATGGTGATACCTACAATGCCGCGACGGTCAAGTCCGAGCCGGTCGAAGGCATTGACTGCAACCAAAAGGGCCAAGGTTGAATCCAGACCGCCGCTGATACCGATGACCACCGTTTGAGCATGTGTGTGGCGCAGGCGGCCAGCCAGTCCTTCAGATTGTATGCTGAGTATTTCCTCACATCGGAAATTGAGGTCTTCGCCAATAGGGACGAAAGGAAGCGGATTGACAGGGCGGGATAATTGTTCGATGGTCTCCTGGTCAACGATATCTTCAATTTCAATTACTTGGTATTCATTGAAGCTATTGTGCAGCGACATCAGTCCGTGTGCTTCAGAGAAAGAAGTGTTGACAAGGCGCTCGTGGCGCAGGACCTCAATGTTTATTTCGCTCGTCAGTATTTGCTCTTCCTGTTTGAACGGCTCCCCTTCTGCCAGCAAGTTGCCATTCTCTGCGATGTAGCAGCGACCGCTGAACACCACATCCTGTGTGCTTTCGCCCCAGCCGCATGAGGAATAGACGTAACCGCAAAGCGCCCGGGCACTTTGGCCGCATACCAAGTTTTTCAGATAGTTGGCTTTACCTGTCAGTTCGTTGCTTGCACTCAGATTGAATACAACATCGGCTCCTGCCAGTGCCAGAAGAGAACTGGGAGGAACGACAGCCCATAAATCTTCACAAAGTTCAATGCCGAATTTCACATCGCCGGTTTCAAAAAGCAGAGCAGTGCCGAAGGGGATGTTTTGCCCGCAGAATTTAAAAGTTTGGCCAGCACCGAGGTGCGCTCCGGAGGTGAACCAGCGCTGCTCGTAGAACTCGTTGTAATTAGGGATATAGGTTTTAGGAACAAGACCGCATATTTTTCCATGCCGTAAAACTGCCGCGCAATTGTACAGACACCCTTTGTGAGCTATGGGAACACCTACTATCGCTATAATATTAAGGTTGCGGCTAAATTCCAACAGGTGGAGCAAGGCCGCTTCCGCTTCTTCGAGCAAGAGCTGTTGCTGGAAAAGATCCTGGCAGGAGTATCCCGTGATGTTCAGTTCCGGAAAACAAACTATTTTAACGCCCATACCTTCGGCACGGGCCATGATCTGTTCCACCTGCTGTGTGTTGTAGTGGCAGTCGGCTACGCGGACTTGTGGAACGGCAGCCGCCACTTTCAAATATCCTTTATACATTCTTTAGGGAGATAGGTGCATCGGGCATGCACTTTTATTATTAAGATGGGCCGGATAATCTGCCGTCTGCGATATACGGAGCGGCAAGTACCGGTGCTGATGTCCAGTGAAAATAAGTGGAACCATTATGCCGGTTACCCCGACAGGAGATGACCGTACTATAATGGCTCCATCTTTTAATGCTGCTATTACATTTGTCTCAGTATTCCCGCGGCGTTACTTTTCGACAGGACGGATGTTCAGATAAAGTTCGTCGAGTTGCTTTTGGTCTACGCAGGACGGAGCTTCGAGCATGACATCGCGACCGGAGTTGTTTTTGGGGAATGCGATGCAGTCGCGGATGCTGTCGAGTCCGGCGAAGAGCGACACCCAGCGGTCGAGGCCGTAGGCCAGACCTCCGTGAGGAGGCGCACCGAACTTAAAGGCGTTCATCAGGAAGCCGAACTGTTCTTGTGCGCGTTCGGGCGTAAATCCGAGCACCTCAAATATTTTAGCCTGAAGTTGGGCATCGTGTATTCGGATGCTGCCGCCGCCTACTTCCACGCCGTTGCATACCATATCATAAGCGTCGGCCAGGACGTTGGCCGGATCGGTGTCGAGTTTCTCTATGTCGCAGGGCTTGGGCGAGGTGAAGGGATGGTGCATGGCCATGAGGCGTCCTTCTTCCTCGCTCCATTCGAACATCGGGAAGTCGACCACCCAAAGCAGGGCAAACTTGTTTTTGTCGCGCAGACCGAGGCGGTTGCCCATCTCCAGGCGCAGTTCGCAGAGCTGCTTGCGGGCTTTCATGGCGTCGGGACCCGAGATGATGAGGATGAGGTCGCCGGGCTTGGCCGACATCTGTTGTGCCATTTGCGCAAGCACTTCGGGAGTATAGAACTTGTCAACAGAGCTCTTTACGCTGCCGTCGTCCTGTACGCGGGCATAAACCAGCCCCTTGGCACCGATTTGCGGCGACTTGACGAAGTCTGTGAGCTGGTCAATCTGTTTGCGGGTGTAGGAGGCGCAGCCTTCTGCGCAGATGCCGCCGATGTAGGCCGCATCGTTAAACACGGCGAAGTCGCCGGTGCCTTTCAGTACATCCATCAGTTCCACAAATTCCATGCCGAAGCGCATGTCGGGTTTGTCCGAGCCGAAGCGGCGCATGGCTTCGTGCCACGGCAGGCGCAGGAAAGGAGCCGTACCAAGGTCTACGCCGCGCACTTCTTTGAAAAGATATTTGGCCATTCCCTCGAAGGTGCGGATGATGTCGTCCTGTTCCACGAACGACATCTCGCAGTCAATCTGTGTGAACTCCGGCTGGCGGTCGGCGCGCAGGTCCTCGTCGCGAAAGCATTTTACGATTTGGAAGTACCGGTCCATGCCTGCCACCATCAGCAATTGCTTCAAGGTCTGCGGACTCTGGGGCAAGGCGTAGAACTGACCGGGGTTCATGCGCGAGGGAACGATAAAGTCGCGTGCTCCTTCGGGCGTAGAGCCTACGAGCACAGGCGTTTCCACTTCGATAAATCCTTGCTCGTCGAGATAATGCCGCACGGCAAGGCAGAACTTGTGGCGTAACTCGAGATTGGCCCGCACGTTGGGACGGCGCAAATCGAGGTAGCGGTATTTCATGCGCAAATCATCGCCGCCATCGGTCTCCTCCTCTATGGTGAAGGGAGGTACATCAGAGGCATTGAGCACTTTGAGCTCTGTTATCATAATCTCAACGTCGCCGGTCGGCAGCTTGTCGTTTTTGGAGTAGCGCTCGCTGACACGACCGTTGACTTGTATGACGTATTCGCGGCCCAGCTTGTTGGCCCGGGCGCATAGTTCGGCGTCGCCGCTCTCGTCGAACACAAGCTGCGTGATGCCGTAGCGGTCGCGCAGGTCTACGAAAGTCATGCCGCCCATCTTGCGGACGCGTTGCACCCATCCGGCGAGAGTCACCTCTTCGCCCACATTGGCGAGACGCAACTCACCGCATGTTTTTGTCCTATACATGGTGTGAAATATTTATATGTTAGAATTTCTGTATTTAACTCTGCGAAATTACAATTATTCTTTGAAAGGGAAAAATGGCGGTAGGAGAAATGTGCTCTGAGGTGGTCAAAGTTTTTTGTCGTTTCTTTAAAACGCCTCATTTATATTTGCCGATATAATGAATATGGAGGGGAGTGCTAATCTTCCAGATGGAAGTAATAAATGATTTTAATGCGGCAAAAACGATTCCCAATAGGTCGAAACATGGAGGCGTATGAGTAAGAAAGTGGGAAGCAATGCCACAAAAGTGGGGTGCCTTCCCACAAAAGTGGCATTGCTTCCCACTTTTGTCCGGCATATTGAGATTAAAGTTCAGACAAGAAGAAGGTCCCTTTTCCCCTCTTTAATAATTATTATGCCGGATGCGGGAAAACAAGTGGGCACAACTATATTGCGTACAAAAGAAATTCATTACCTTTGTATCTTGACAAATAAACCAAATATCACTCATTATGAAGAAACAAATTATAAATGGTCATATCCTCACTCCCGAGGGATGGCTGGAAAACGGTTCCATTGTTGTGGACGGTAATAAGATTGTATCGGTGTCTGCCGGCAATGAGCCTGTGGCTGATGCCGAAGTTATAGATGCCAAGGGGATGGACGTTGTGCCCGGCGGTATTGAAATGCACGTGCACGGCGGCGGTGGCAGAGACTTTATGGAAGGAACGGAAGAGGCTTTCCGCGTGGCCGTTGACGCACACCTGCAATACGGCACTACGGCCATTTACCCCACGCTCTCGTCTTCTACGGTGCCCATGATTGAGGCTGCCGTCGAAACTTGCGAGAAACTGATGGCCGAACCGGACAGCCCCGTCATGGGCCTGCACCTTGAGGGCCCCTACTTCAACATGAAGCAGGCCGGCGCGCAGATTCCCGAATGGATCAAGAACCCCAACCCCGAAGAATACGAGCCCCTGCTCAAGAAGGCGAAGTGCCTGAAACGTTGGGACGAAGCGCCTGAACTGGAAGGTTCAATCGATTTTATCAAGGCCTGCCGCAAACACGGCGTGCTGCCTTCTATCGCTCATACACGTGCCACGTTTGAGGAAGTGGAGGCTGCCAACGAAGCTGGCATGACGCACGCCACACACTTCTACAACGCCATGCCTGTGGTCTATAAGACCCGTGAGTTCAAGACGGCCGGTACGGTGGAAAGCATCTTTACGCTTGAAAATATGACTGTAGAGATGATTGCCGATGGTATTCATGTGCCGCCCGTTATGCTGCGTATGATTTATCAGATTAAGGGCGTGGAGAAGACAGCGCTTGTTACCGATGCCCTTGCCTGTACGGCTTGTGCCGCCAACACGGCTTTTGATCCCCGCGTGATTATTGAAGACGGTGTTTGCAAACTTTCGGATCGTTCGGCACTTGCCGGCAGTGTTGCCACAATGGACCGCCTTGTCCGCACTTGTGTCCAGCAAGCCAAAATCCCTATGGCCGATGCTTGCCGCATGGCCAGCGAGACGCCCGCCAGGATAATGGGTATTTATGACCGCAAGGGTTCGCTTGAAGAAGGTAAGGATGCTGACATCATCATGTTCGACGGGCAGCAGGAACTCAAGTTTGTCATGGCCATGGGCCGTGTGGTGCGTTCGGAATTGTAATTCCGTAGCCGGAGGCAAACGTGTTTAGTCACGCGTTGCAAGGCTTGAACAATGGCGCCGGGAGGCCCGGATAGTTTGTCTCCGCTTCAGAATTTTCAGATAAAAGAATCCTTTTATTTCCTGATCTTGCTGAAGGTCAAAAGAAATAAAGGGATTCTTCATTTTATAAAGCAGTCCGATACCGGTTGTCAGGCAAAAACAATGGGCGGCGGGCAGTCTGATACCAACCTTCCCGCCGCGTCATTGCGATGCTTAGTCCAGCGTATGGATTACCAGGCCGCTGCGCAACTTCGGCTCAAACCAAGTGGCTTTGGGCGGCATGATGTTGCCGCTGTCGGCGATGTCGATAATCTGTTGCATGGCTACAGGGTAGAGCGCCAAGGCCATTTTCATCTCGCCGCTGTCTACGCGTTGTTTCAGCTCTTCCAGTCCGCGCAGACCGCCAACGAAGTCTATGCGCTTGTCGCTGCGCAAATCCTTGATGTTTAGTAATTCGTCGAGAATCAGACGCGAGGAGATATCTACATCAAGCACGCCTATCGGACTCTCGGGGTCGAACGTGCCGGTGCGGGCCCGCAGGCGATACCAGTGTCCGCCGAGGTAGAGCGAAAATTCGTGGAGCTGCTCCGGCTTATGGATGGCCGTGCCCATGTCTTCCACTTCAAAATTGCGTTCGAGCGCTTTCAGGAAGTCCTCTTCCGAAAGGCCGTTGAGGTCTTTCACCACGCGGTTGTAGTCGAGGATGGTCAGCTGGTCGGCGGGGAAGCATACAGCCATGTAGTAGTTGTATTCCTCATCGCCACGGTGTGCGCTGTTGGCCAATGCCTTTTCCTTGCCGACGCGGGCTGCAGCGGCCGAGCGGTGATGCCCATCGGCAATGTATAGGGCTTCCATCGCCGTGAACTCACCGGTAATGGTTTTCTTGTCCTCTCCGTCACTGATGACCCATAGCTGATGGCGGAAGCCGTCGACAGGGGCGATAAAGTCGTATTCGGGTGTGGTTTCGGCATACTTTTTTATAAGCGTGTCGAGCACCTTGTTTTCCTTGTAGGCGAGAAAGACTGGCTCAATATTGGCATTTGTCATGCTGACATGCTTCATGCGGTCGTCTTCCTTATCGCGGCGGGTCAGTTCATGCTTCTTGATGGAACCTTCCCAGTAGTCGTCTACGTGGGCACATAGCACAAGGCCGTATTGCGTCTTGCCGTTCATCGTTTGCGCGTAGAGGTAGTAGTTTTCCTCCTGGTCGCGCACTAACCAGCCTTGTTCCATAAAATGGCGGAACTGGTCGGCGCCGCTGACATATACTTGCGGGTCGTACTCACTCGTGCCTTCGGGAAAATTGATTTCAGGCTTTATGATGTGATAGAGCGACTTTTCGTTGTTGCCAGCTTCGGCGCGTGCTTCTTCTGAAGTTAATACATCGTAGGGGCGGCTTTCTACCAACTCGACTAACGATGCTGGCGGCCGCACTCCGCGAAAAGGCTTTATTCTAATCATGGCGCTTTTATTTGTTTACTTGGAACTGCTTGGAACCATTCTCGAAAAAGTCTACGATCTGCTGGGCTGCCGCGAGACCGGCGTTGATGTTGGCTTCGGCCGTTTGAGCGCCCATTTTCTTGGGGGTGAAGATGTAGCGGTCGCCGAGTTTTTCAACGGCTTCGTCGTGTGCACTGAGTTTGAGGTCTGTGACATAGCGCAGATCTTCCCGCTCGGTCATGGCGCGGAGCAGGCCTTCTTCATCAATGACTTCCTTGCGGGCGGAATTGACGAGGATTGCATTTTTTTTCATCGAGTGGATGAGATCGTAACCTATGCTGCCTCGCGTTTCGGGAGTGGCCGGTATGTGCAGGCTTACGATGTCGTTGTAGGCGAAGAGCGCCTCAACGGACTCGTGTACGTGGAAACCGGCGTCGATGATTTTTTGCGGACGGTTGAGGGGAGAGAAACTGGAGACGTCCATACCGATGCCCCTGGCGATGCGGGCCAGATTCTGTGCGACGGCGCCAAAAGCCATCAGGCCGAGCTTTTTGCCCATCAGTTCCGTACCCGAAGTGCCGTTAAAGCGGTTGCGGACGGCATAGATGAGGAGGCCGATGACGAGTTCCGCCACGGCATTGGCATTCTGGCCTGGTGTGTTCATTACCACTATGCCACGCTTGGTGGCGGCAGCCAGGTCTACATTGTCGTAGCCGGCACCGGCGCGTACAACAATCTTGAGTGCCGGCGCTGCAGCCATAACTTCATCGTCGACAATATCTGACCGGATAATCAGTCCGTCTGCATCCTTTACAGCTTCAAGTAATTGCGCTTTTTGCGTGTATTTTTCCAGCAGGCAACATTCGTAGCCGGCTGTTTCGAAGATATCTTTGATGCCTTTTACCGCTACGGGAGCGAAAGGCTTTTCAGTTGCAATAAGAATTTTCATGGCAGTGTGTTTTTATGGAAGAGAGGAGTGCTGTACACTCCTCACCTCAAGCATTTTCTTTCTCAAATTCCTGCATGCAGGCCACGAGGGCCTGTACGCCCTCAAGAGGCATGGCGTTATAGCATGATGCACGGAAACCGCCAACGGAACGGTGTCCCTTGATTCCGGACATACCGCGTTCGGTAGCAAATTTGAGGAAGTCTTTTTCCTTGTCCTTATATTCGTCAGCCATTATGAAGCAGATGTTCATCAGCGAGCGGTCTTCCTTATTGGTCACGGTGCCCTGGAACATCTTGTTGCGGTCGATTTCTCCGTAGAGCAATTCGGCGCGTTCTTTGGCGCGGCGCTCCATTTCTTTCACGCCGCCTTGTGCCTTGATCCATTTAAGTGTTTGCAGCGCGCAATAGATGGGCACAACAGGAGGGGTGTTGAACATGGAACCCTTGTCTACATGTGTGCGGTAATCGAGCATGGTGGGGATGGAACGGCTTACTTTGCCGAGCAACTCGTCCTTGACGATGACGAATGTAACGCCGGCCATTGACAGATTCTTCTGTGCGCCGCCGTATATCATACCATATTTGGCAACGTCGACGGGGCGCGAGAAAATATCGCTCGACATGTCGGCTATGAGGGGAACCGGGCTGTCGATGTCTGCGTGGAGTTCTGTGCCGTAGATGGTATTGTTGGTTGTGATGTGGAAGTAGTCGGCGTCGGCCGGTACTTCGTATTCTTTAGGAATGAAGGTGTAGTTGGCATCGGCCGAGGAGGCTACTTCCACTACCTCGCCGAATAGTTTTGCCTCTTTCATGGCTTTCTTCGCCCATACGCCGGTGTTGAGGTAGGCGGCTTTCTTTTCAAGGAAATTGTAGGGAACCATGCAGAACTCGAGGCTGGCGCCGCCGCCTACGAAGAGAACGGAATATCCTTCGGGGATTTCGAGCAGTTCCTTGAATAGTGCCTGCGCTTCATCCATTACGGCCTGAAACTCTGCTGTGCGGTGGCTTATTTCCATAAGCGAAAGGCCCATGTTCTGAAACTCTACACATGCGTCGGATGTAGCTTTCATTACTTCTTGGGGGAGGATGGACGGGCCGGCTCCGAAATTATACTTTTTCATAATGTAAAATAGTATTTAAGGGTTGTTTATGTTTCTTGCACCGGCGAATATAAATAAAAAATGCGGGATAAGCAAAATAAATCCAGCCCTCATTGAAATATTTTTTTCAGGAACGATAAAAAGAAGTTTTATAACATAATATGCTGCCGCCGGAAGGTGGAACAACGGCCGGAAACAGGCGTGATAAAGTGGGAGGCAATGCCACAAAAGTGGGATGCCGCCCCACTTTTGTGGGAAGCGGTCCCACTATTCGCAAACAAGTGTGTGGAAGCGGCTTCAGTTAGTGAATAAAAATCCGCGGATACAGCAATAGATATAAAGAATGACCAGGGTGAGCATCACCAGGCGGATGTCGGCTATGGCATATCCACCGGCGGTGCGTTGGTCGTTGCCTATTGTGCCGGAGGTCGCGCGTGCGGGCACAAAGCGGCGGAAGAGCCAATAGACGCCGTAGCCCACGATGATGCCCCAAATGGTGCCGGCTGTGATGTCGCCCACATAGTGCACACCGAGGTAGACTCTTGACCAGCAATTGAGCAATGCCCAGACAACGAGCGAAAAGGTGAAAGCCCGGTAACGTACGAGCAGACTCATGAAGGTGGCTACTGCAAAAGTGTTGGAAGCATGACTCGAAAAGAAACCGTATTTGCCGCCGCGGTAACCGTTGACCACATCAATCAGATACATGAGTTCGGGATCGCCTGCAGGGCGAGGGCGGGCTATCATTGGTTTGAAAACCGACGAGGCAACCTGGTCGGCCAATAACAGACAGAGTCCGATGGCCAAAATGGTGAGGAGAATCTCGCGCATCTCGCCGGCGCGGACAATGACGCAAAACAATACAATTGCTGCCGGTATCCAGGTCGCCGTGGCGGTTACAGCAGTGGCAAATCCGTCGAGAAAAAGCGAGTCGCTCCCGTTCAGGGATAGCGTAAGCGCACGGTCTATATTCAAAAGTGTCTCTAACATTGAGGCGCAGGATAAGTGATTAGTTGTGTACTGTCTGCAAATTTTTGTTTTCAATCCAGCCTGTGATACCTTCTCCGGGGAGCTGCACCATCCAGCGGCCATCTACTCCACGATCCTGTACGTAAACCGTAAAGCCCGGAGGCAAAATGCGCCGCTTGGTCTTTCCGGAATCGGTTACGAAGATTGCCTTTTCCATCACAACGGCTTTTATCTCATGGGTGAAACGATAGGATTGTATGGCTGCGGCGACAATACTGAAAACGGTGCACAGAAAAACGAGACACATGGCTGCAAAAGCGCTCTTCCGGAACCACGTTCTTTGCCCGAACAGATAGAGTGCAAGGCAGAATAATGTGATTGCTAAAAGTATCAGGCTCCAGCATCCCCAAGTATCGGCGGAGCGATGGCGGATGAAGTTGTCTGCCCATGTTATGAAAAACATTTCAGAGGCATTGGCCTGTGCTACGGCAGCTTTGGAGCGCACCACTTCCAGATTGTAGGCGGCGTCTTTGTCAGACGGCTCAAGCCATAATGCACGCTCGTAGTTGAGTATGGCTTTGGCGTATTCATTCTGCCGGTAGTAGGCATTCCCGAGGTTGTAGTAAGCGCTCGCGTTGTGCCCTTGTGTTTTGATAATCTGCTCGTATGTTTCGGCCGCAGCTTTGTAGTTCTTACTTTTATACAAACTATCGGCCGTCTGTTCCCGCGGTGTCGCTGCAGATGCAAGAGACAGGAGAGTTAGAACTGATATGAGCAATATTTTCATGGAATGTGTCATTGTTGTGCCTTCTTGTCTGCGTTCTTTATCAATCTGTTTAGTGTGCTGATGCTCTCGGAAGCCTGCCGGAGCATCTCTTCACCAGCATTGCTGGTCGTTTCGGGAGCAAACCGGGCAAATTCGCACGTCTCGAGTAATGTAAGGAATGGGGCGTACTCGTTTTCGCTGATGCCTCGGGCGGCCAGTTCCTGCTGTATGCGTCCGCTGCTCAGGTTGCCGGGCTCTACGGATAGTTTGTCGGCTATAAAGGCGCCGAGTGCGCGAGAGAGCTCGGTATAGAATTTTTCTTTCTCGCCTTGCGACAAAAGTTTGCGAGCCTGCTTTAGGCGGCGTGAGGCTTCGCGGCCGGCCTTGTTGCGGCGATAGGTCGCCACATCGGCGATGGCTCGTTTATAACTGCGCAGCATCACGACGGATAATGCGAAGGCAATCAGTATTCCAGCAAGGCACAACCAATAGGTAGGTTGTCCCCACCAAAGATATTGTTCTTGGTTCTTGTGAAATTTGCCTGTAGTTTTTTTTATGTCGTGTATATCACTGTTGCGCAGCTCACGTTCCCGCTGAAGGTCGGCTTCGCTCCGCTCCCCTTTCTCAACAGAAAGAGGGATCGTGGGGGCACTGACAGTCTTGTAGGCGGCGCTGGCTGGATCGAAATAGATAAAATTTACGACCGGAATCGTGTATTCTCCTACATTACGTGGAACAAAAGTATAGTCGAATATCATTTCACCGGTCACACCGCCGATGAGTACCTTGGTTTTATCTGTCGATTTTGGAGAGTATGTTTCAAAATCAGCAGGAAAGGTGATGGTTGGTGCAGACAAGAGTTGCAGATTGCCCGAACCGGAAATGGTGAGCCTATATGTAACCATTTCGTTGGTTTTAGGCATAGGAGTCAACAATTCCCCCTTTATATGAAATTGTCCCACACCTCCGGAAAAGCCTGCAGGCTGAGGCTTCGGTAGCGGCTTGACATCAATGGTCAAATCAGGCGCCTTACGCACAAGAGGAATGCCGATGTGTCCGCCGCCGTTAAAGAAAGCATCAATGGCACTGATTCCTTCTTCCTGTTGGATCACAACACAATTGAATTCCAACCCCGGTATGGTGATATGCCCCGTTTGCTGTGGAAAAATCACATATTGTTGCACCACTCCTGTACGATAGGTTTCGCCGTTGACCCGCTCCATGTTTGCTTCGATGCTCCGAACGGGAATGTCTTGTGATACCATACCTTTGAAATCGGGTTTCTTGTTCAGTGAAACGGTATTGAGGCCAACGCCCGGCCGTTCGTAGAATTTATAGGTAAGAGGTACGGCTTCCTGTTCATAAATCTGCTTACGCCCTAAGGCTCCTCGCATGTAGAGGTCGCTTTCGCTGACTTTAGTTCCCGTGGGACGTAATTGCTCGTTATTGTTGCTATCACCGTTGTTGTGAGGCTGCTGAGGCGAGCGGGTGCCATTGCCTGATATGCGTATGGTTACAGCTTTAGACTTGTAGAGAGTGTTTCCTACACGAACTGTTGCCGGCGATATTGTGTAACTGCCTTTGCTGAGCGGAGCCAGCATGATGGTGTAAGTAGTAGTTCCGTATGATTGTGAGGTCGAGCGTCCGTTTTGCGACGAGTAGGACATTCCTGACATGACGGACATAGAGGGAGGGGACAGCAAGTCCAGCCCCTTGATGGGAGGAGCGGTAAAATCGCGGGTGTCTGTGGAAGCGATAGTATAGGTTATCTTGAAAAAATCTTCGTTGATATCCACTTCCTTAGGTGCCGACACCTCCAGTCGCAATTGGGCGAAGGCCGTGTTGGCTCCAATAACAAGCAGAAGCAACGTATATTTTATATGTATCATTATATTAGCTGTATGCTTAGAGAAACAGATTTTCTTAGTATTGAGCGTCTTGCTGTTAGTTGGGAATAAAAATTACCAATTCTTTTCGAGACGTTTCTGCTGTTGGCTGGCGTTGATTTTTTCACGGGCTTTGCGATCAGCTTGTCGTGCGTAGTTTATGAGCGGCTGGTTTTGAGGTTGGGGCTTTTGCTCCTTCTCTTTCTGCTGCGGTTGTTCCTGCTGTTCCTTCTTTTGTTCAGAATCCCGTAATTGCTTTTGGCACAGAGCCAGATTGTATCGTGATGCTTCGGCTTGCGGGTTCTCCCGGAGCGCATGTTTGTATTCATTGATAGCTAACCGTAGCATTCGCTGCTTGACGGTTTCGTTAGTGCTTGCGCCTGCTCTGCTTTGAAAAATAACACCGCGGTTCTGGTAAGCCATGGAACGATTAATGTTGCTATTTTCCAAACGGATTGCATCATTGTACTTTTCCAAGGCCACAGAGTCTGAATCTTGGGCCAGCTTAGCATTGCCAAGATTAAAGTGGGCACGGGCATTTGCAGGATTTGCTTTCAGAGCTTTCTTGTATTCAATTTCAGCGGCATTAAACTTTTTCTGTTTGAATAATTTGTTTCCGCTTTCTATGTGTTGCCATTCCGCATTTTGTGCAAGGAGGTTTTGATTTCCTAAAACGATTGAAACGAAAACAGAGAGAACTGTCAGTATGTTTTTTAGGATTTTCATCGTTTGAATAGTTTTAAGCGTTTTATAAACAGATTCTTACGCTCAAGAATGAAATATTCTGCGAGGATAAGAAGTAAAGCTAAAAGAGCTACAGCCTGGAATTGTTCATCCCTGGTGCTGAAATTAGTGGATATACTGCTCTTTTTGAGATTTGACAACTCCGCTTGCAATCCTTCCTGTGCCATATTGGTGTTGTCTAAATGGAAATAGCTTCCTCCACCGGCTTGAGCAATTTCTTTGCACATTTTTTCGTTAAGTCTGGTCACGACTTCTTGTCCGTTAAGGTCACGTAGATTTGTCCCGTCGGCTAATGGTATTTTAGCTCCATTGGCCGAACCTACGCCTAAAATATAGATATTTATTCCTTCCTTGTGAGCTTCTTTCGCTGCTTCGACCGCGCCTTCCTCATGGTCTTCTCCATCGGTAATGATGATGAGGGATTTACTGGCTTCTTTATTTTCAGTAAAGCTGATACGGCCTAATTCTATGGCTTTTGCCATACTCGTTCCTTGCAAAGATACCATGCCGGGGGTGAAATTTTCAAGGAATAATTTGGCAGAAACATAGTCGTTGGTAATAGGTAATTGAGGGTAGGCTTCGCCCGCAAATACGGCTAAGGCTATCTTGTCATTGTGCATCTTGTCAACCAAAGCCGATATGAGCAGTTTGGAACGTTCCAGCCGGTTGGGAACAATATCTTGTGCCAACATGGAATTGGATACATCTACTACAAATGCGACTTCTATGCCCTGCTTCTCGTCCTTGTTCTCTGTCAATCCCATTTGGGGACGTGCCAGCATGATGGTTATAAGTGCGAGAGATATAATTAGTAGTGTGAATTTTGTTATATGGCGCTTGAAAGAATAATTGGGGACTAAGATGTAAAATAACGGCGCATCGCATAAGTGCAGGCGCAGACGACGCTCCCGCCAATGCATAAAAACAAACACCGCAACGAGGACGGGGATAACGAGTAGTATATATAAGTATTCAGGATTTTCGAATCTGAACATGGCGTACTTTTAAAATATCATTTGTTTTTTAAATACTGATGAGGTGCGGTGGTTCTGCATATCTTAAGGGATTCTTCTTAGCCACGTAAGGCGGAGGATTATTTCCAGAAGAAAGCAAACGAACGCCGCCAATCCGAACAGTTGGTAGGCTTCATAGCGTCTGTCATAGTTGAGTGTTTTCAACTTGGTCTTCTCAAGTTTGTCTATATCGGCGTATATTTTTTGCAGCTTTTGGTTACTCCCTGCTTGGTAGAACACTCCTCCGGTAGCATCCGCAATTTGCTGTAGAGTTTCAGGATCTGCAGAATTATCCACATTCGCAAAATATTCTTCGCCATTAGGCAACTGAGCTACAGCTTGTCTGGACTTTTCACCAGTGCTCCCGATAGCGATAGTATAGACACGCACGCTTTGCTGCTTGGCTATGTCGGCTGCCATAAGAGGAGAAATCTCTCCAACATTGTTGACGCCGTCTGTCAATAGTATGACAACTTTGCTCTTAGCTTTGCTTTTCTCCAGATGTGATACAGCATTAGCCAGTCCCATACCTATCGCTGTTCCCGGACTGATGATTCCCCGCTGCTGCAAGTCGCAGTTCACATTGCGGAACATACTCAGCAGAGCAGCATGATCTAATGTTAGCGGACATTGGGTAAAGGCTTCTCCTCCAAAAAGTGTAAGGCCTATGTTGTCATCCGGGCGGTTTGATATAAATTCGTAGGCAACCTTTTTGGCGGCCTCTATTCTATTAGGCTGTAAATCGGGAGTAAGCATACTGGTAGATATGTCCATGGCCAATACAATATCTATGCCTTCAGTGCGCTTTTCGTTGATAGCTTCCTTTGTTTGAGGGCGTGCTAATACAATAACCAGTAAAATGAATGTCAGCAGGCGTAGCACAAATGGCAGATGTAGCATGGATAGTCGGAAAGTACGCGGCATCTGTTTATATTGGATTGTTGTGGCCATGCGCATACTTGTCTCTTTCTTATGGCGCCAAAGAAAGTGCCATAGGATAAGAGGTATCAGTAGGAGAAGTAATAAAAGATATTCTATATTAGCAAATGTCATAACTATTGTATGTCGTTATTCTATCTTCTGTGTATCGGATATGGGAACATGTTACGCGGCCCTATTAAAAATAGATCTGAAAGATTTTATAGGCACAAATACCACTCCATATGCAACATGTTATAATTAAGAGTACGGTAAAGCACCATAAGACAATGCGAAGGCGATGTTGATATTTATCGCTGCATTCCACCAATTTAATGACTGGCTGAGGACGCTCTATTTCTTCATCATAGATCTCGTTCAATAATCTCAAAGTTTCGTCATAGCACATCTGCTGCTCTGTGGGGGTAGCTTTGAATTTCGCAAATTTGACGAAGTCCGCAGTTCTTAGTATTTTCTTCAGGTGTAACAAAGAATTTGCATCAAGGAAACCTATTGCTTCATCTTCGATTTCGCTTGTTGTCATTTCCGAAGCATTGAATCTGAATCGCTCGGCTAAATAAGTTTTAAGCGTAAGTGTCAAGTCTGCAAAAAACTGTTTGCACGATGTTTCATCAGATGCGCCAATCCTGTTTTTTATTCCAGCCATTGCATCGGATGCTTTTTTATATGGAGGGGTGGGAGAGGGGATGATGATTTTACGTACCGCAGGTTTGCGTCGGGAAAGTCGAATGGCTAAAAGGAACAGGATTGGCAATATGATCCACAAGGGGAAACATAACCAAAAGAGCGACCATGTCCAGGTGAAATGAGATGGCATTACAGGATAAGCACCGGCAAAATTATTGACATCAGTTGTGTCAACAGGAACGGTGTGAACTTTTAATCCGAGTTTTGCACGTGAGGTATGAATCTTTCCATCGACTTCAATCTCCATAGCTGGAATCCGGTAGAGAGCCGAATCAAATGATGTCAGCACATATCTACGACTTAGCGTTATGCGCTTGCCACCATTTAAATAGGTCGTGTCGATAGTACCGCATTCCAATACTTCTAATCCACTTATAATGGTATCAGATTTCTCGTATTCGGGAAATTGTATTTTTTGTTTGGCCTCAGCGCTGACAGAAGTTGTGAGCCCTACTGGTTCGCCTATTAATATTTCGGCACGTTCCAGTTTACTATCTACTATGACTTGAGCGATATTGGGGACCGCTTGTGCAAAAAGAAACAATATCAGTAGACCTATATATTTATTTTTCATTATAATTCGATGATTGAAAGTTTCAATATCGTTTAGCAAAAAGTGTCATCAAAGCCCGTACATAGTCATCATCAGTGTTCACACATACATCGTCTATCCTTGCTCGATGAAAAAGGTTATCTAATCTCTTTTGTTCAGTTTGCCACCACGCTGCATGACTACTGCGGATTTTTTTGCTGGAGGTATCTATATATTGCTCATGTCCCGTTTCCGCATCACAAACTTTGATTAGTCCTACATTAGGTAATTCGTTTAACAGACGATCCTGTATCCGTATAGCTACGACATCATGTTTACGCCCGGTGACAATAAGTGGACGTTCAAAATCGTTTTTGCAGATAAAATCGCTCAGTATAAAGGCTATGCAATGTCGTTTTTGTACGTTCATCAAGTACTCGAGCGGTGGAATAAGGTCTGTGCGAATCCCGGTAGGTTTGAAATCGAGTAATTCGCGGATTATATAGAGGATATGCTTTCGCCCTTTTTTAGGTGGAATGAATTTTTCTACTTTATCCGAGAAAAATATCACACCGATTTTGTCATTATTTTGTATAGCAGAGAAGGCAATAGTTGCCGCCATTTCCACAGTTTGTTCGCGCATGGTACGTTGGCGCGTGCCAAAGTCAAGACTTCCGGAAACATCAATGAGGAGCATCACAGTCAGTTCACGTTCCTCTTCGAAAACTTTTATATGCGGCCGGTTTGTGCGGGCTGTAACATTCCAATCAATGTCGCGGACATCATCACCTGGTTGATACTCGCGCACTTCCGCAAATGACATACCGCGCCCTTTGAAGGCGGAATGGTATTCACCTGCAAATATATTGTTTGTTAGCGCTCGGGTTTTTATTTCAACCTGCCGTACGCGTTGCAACAAATCGTTTGTATCCATTAAAACCGGTACTTTAAATGAAATGCTGGCGTCTTGTCCTCGTTTTGAAATCGTTTGCCAGCGTAGTCTCAGTTAGGGGACTTCGACTTTATTCAGAATTTCCTGAATTATGTCGTCGCTCGAAATGTTCATCGCCTCAGCCTCGTAGGTCAGACCGATGCGGTGACGTAATACGTCATAGGCAACTTCGCGTACATCTTCCGGTATGACATATCCGCGACGACGTATGAAAGCTTGTGTGCGGGCCGCTATTGCCAAATTGATTGAAGCACGGGGAGAAGCACCGAAGCTTATCATATTTTTCATATCCTGCACCTTGTATTGCTCCGGATAACGGGTAGCAAAAACAATGTCAGCCACATATTGGGCAATGCGCTCGTCTAAATAAATTTGTTTGACAAGTTGGCGGGCTTCTGCAATATGGCGGATGTCTGTAATGGGGGATACAGATTGGGCTATGCTTCCGTTGAGATGGCTACGCACAATATTTTTTTCTTCTTCTATTGTAGGGTAGCTTACAACTACTTTCAGCATAAAGCGATCAACCTGTGCTTCGGGTAGTGCATATGTCCCTTCTTGCTCTATAGGATTTTGTGTAGCCATTACGAAGAACGGATCTGGTAATGGAATGGTTTTGTCACCAAGGGTTACTTGATGTTCCTGCATGGCTTCCAGCAGGGCACTTTGAACTTTTGCCGGTGCACGGTTAATCTCGTCTGCCAACACGAAATTAGCGAAAATGGGGCCGCGTTTTACTGAAAAACTTTCAGTCTTGGGGCTATATATCATAGTGCCTATGACATCTGCCGGCAGAAGGTCTGGAGTGAATTGTAAGCGGGTGAATTCCCCTTCCACGAGTGCTGCAAGCGTTTTTATCGCCAATGTCTTTGCTAATCCGGGTACACCTTCAAGAAGAATGTGCCCGTCACTGAGTAAGCCGACGAGCAGGGAATTAATCAAATGTTTTTGACCGACAATGATACGGTTCATGCCGGTTGTCAGGTCGGTTACAAAACTCGATTGGCTCTCTATCAGGGCATTAAGAGCACGGATATCAACTGGTTCTCCCATTGTTGTTAAATCTAATAATACCTAAGTAGCGGCACCGTTAAGGGGTCGCAATACTACCTCTTTTAATTTTAGCGGCAAAATTACAGCATTTCTTTATAACTGCGTCATAAAAAAAGTAAAATATAGCAAGAGTATTAGTTAATAGGCCGTAATGTGGCTCGTACAGCTGTATCTTTTAGGATATGGGGATATATGGGTGTCAGTTTTTGCGATAAAAATGAGGAAAAATTATTTTATCCCAGGTCTGAAAATGCCTTCGGAAAGTATATGTAGGAAATGCGTTTTACAACTTTTTTAAGAATGTTCTATCTGAATAACAAAAAATTACTACCTTTGCAGCGCAAAAAATAGATTCTATGAACCGCAAGACTCTTTCTCCTGATTATATTTTTGAGATAAGTTGGGAAGTTTGTAATAAAGTAGGTGGTATTTATACTGTACTTTCTTCAAGGGCAAAGACCCTTCAAAAGAACTTCCATGATAAAGTTCTTTTCGTAGGCCCTGATTTAAATTGCGACAATACTCCTTTTAGAGAAGATGATCAATTGATGCCGGAGTGGAAGAAAACGGCCGCTCAATTTGGTTTACCCGTACGTATAGGGCGTTGGGAAATTCCTGGGAACCCTATAGCAGTGCTGATAGACTTTTCTTCGCTGTATGCGCAAAAGGATGAAATATATGCCAAGGCCTGGGAGTATTTTAAAGTGGACTCTCTGCACGCTTATGGCGACTATGATGAGGCTTCGATGTTTTCTGTTGCAGCCGGACGCTTTGTCGAAATATTATGCAATAAATGTTTGCCTCAATCGTGTAAGATCGTCTATCAGGCTCATGAATGGATGAGTGGTCTTGGCATGCTGTTTCTTAAGAAAACTTGCCCCAATGTCGCTACAATATTTACTACACATGCCACGAGCATAGGTCGTTCTATTGCCGGTAATAATAAGTTGCTTTATGCCTATTTTGACGGTTATAATGGCGATCAGATGGCGGCGGAGCTCAACATGGAGGCAAAACATAGTATAGAGAAACAATCAGCCCATGGCGCGGATTGCTTTACAACCGTGAGCCGTTTTACGGATAAGGAATGTGAGCAATTGTTAGATAAAAAAGCTGATGTTGTTCTGCCCAATGGTTTTGAAAAAGACTTTGTGCCTAAAGGGCCGGGCTTTGCGGCAAAACGTCGTGCCGCCCGCAAGACAATTCTGAATGTCGCGTCTGCGTTGGTTGGAGAGAAACTCTCTCCCGATACTTTGATACTTTCTACAAGCGGACGCAACGATTTCAGATGTAAGGGCTTTGATGTTTTTCTTGAGGCGATGGCCCAGCTTAATGCGCGTTTGAAGAGCAAGATGGACGCCCGCCTGGAACTGGCGCCGCGCACCAAAGTTCTGGCTTTGATAGAAGTGCCTTGCTGGTTGCTTGGTCCCCGGCAGGATTTGCTTGAACGGCTTAACGAAAAAAAGGAAAAGACACAAGGACCATTACCTCTTCCCATGATTACCCACGATCTTCATAATATTAATGAGGACCGCATTTTGGGAATGATAAAGCAACTCGGTTTATGGAATTCTGCAAATGATGCAGTAAAAGTGCTCCTTGTTCCTTGTTATTTGGAGGGCAATGACGGCATATTCAATAAGCCGTACTATGAGATGCTCATGGCTAACGACTTGTGCATCTATCCTTCATATTACGAGCCGTGGGGATACACACCGCTTGAGAGTTGTGCATTCAAGATTCCGTGTATCACGACCGATTTGTCCGGGTTTGGCCAATGGGTCAATGAAGTGGTAGGTCATGAGGGAACTTTGGCCGATGGCGTGTATGTCATTCATCGTGATGATAATAATTATTTTGAAGCAGCCCGGGAAATTTGTTTGGCAATAGAACATTTATTGGGAGCGGCAGCAAAGGAGCGCGATGAATACCGCAAAAATGCTGCGTCGTTGGCGGAAAAGGCACAATGGCAACATTTTATTAAGTATTATTACGAGGCTTATGATTTTGCTCTTCGCAAAACTATCGGCGAAATGCCACTTTTCGCCTGATATATCCGAGAAGATTCAAAACTACGGTTATAGATAGATAAAAACAAAATATTTAATTTAATAATATATTTCATGAACGTAAAGGTAAGTAATTCAAACACCCCTAATTGGAAAACGGTTACTGTTAAGAGCCATATTCCTGAGGCCTTGAAAAAACTCGACGAAATCGCTCACAATCTTTGGTGGACTTGGAATATCGAAGGTTTGGAATTGTTTAGTTCTCTTGATAAGGAACTGTGGAAGAAAGTTGATAAGAACCCGATTGAGCTTCTCAGCCGGATAAGTTACAAGCGCTTGAAAGAACTTGCCAACGATGAAGCGGTTGTAGCCCGCATGAACAAGGTCTATGCCGATTTCCGGGCATATATGGATGTGAAGCCAGACGCAAAGCGTGCTTCTGTTGCTTATTTTTGCATGGAATATGGTTTGAACCACATCTTGAAGATCTATTCGGGTGGTTTGGGCATTTTGGCCGGTGACTACTTGAAGGAGGCATCTGACAGTAATGTAGACATGTGTGCCATTGGTTTCCTGTATCGCTATGGCTACTTTACGCAGACACTCTCTATGGACGGCCAGCAGATTGCAAACTATGATACACAAGATTTCGACCGTCTCCCCATAGAACGTGTACTTGACGCAGACGGCAATCAGCTTGTGGTGGATGTTCCGTTCCCCAGTTATCAGGTGCATGCCGCTATTTGGCGTGTTAATGTAGGTCGTATCTCTCTTTATCTTCTTGATACTGATAATGATCTTAATTCTGAATTTGATCGTTCCATTACGCATTCATTGTATGGCGGCGATTGGGAAAATCGCCTGAAGCAGGAATACCTGCTTGGTATCGGCGGTATATTGGCTCTTCAGAAATTAGGTATCAAGAAAGATGTTTATCATTGCAATGAAGGCCATGCAGCACTTTGCAATGTACAGCGACTTGTAGATTATGTTGAGAGCGGCTTATCCTTTACTGAGGCCCTCGAATTGGTACGTGCAAGTTCTCTTTACACGGTGCACACTCCGGTTCCCGCAGGACATGATTATTTTGACGAAGGACTCTTCGGCAAGTATATGGGCAATTTCCCCGCACGTTTAGGAATTTCCTGGGACGACTTTATGGGACTTGGCCGGACTTGTCCCGACGACCGCGGTGAAAAATTCTGCATGTCGACATTCCTCTGCAAGACCTGCCAGGAAGTAAACGGCGTAAGTTGGCTGCATGGTAAAGTCAGTCAGCAGATGTTCAAGAATATCTGGTCCGGTTATATTCCCGACGAAAATTATCCTGACCATGAAATCCGCGATCATGAAGGTTGGTATGACCTTTACAATACTCATGCAGATGAAAGCCATGTCGGCTATGTGACAAATGGTGTTCACTTCCCTACTTGGGCTGCCAAAGAGTGGAAAGCGCTTTATAATGAATATTTTGATAAGAATTTCCTCAGCGACCAGAGTAACAGCAAGATTTGGGAACGCATTTATGAGGTACCCGATGAAGTTGTTTGGGATACGCGTGTGCGCCTGAAGAACAAGCTCATAGAATATATCCGTGGCCGTTTCCGCGATACCTGGCTGAAAAACCAAGGCGATCCTTCGCGTGTGGTGTCCTTGCTTGACAAGATTAATCCCAACGCCCTCCTGATAGGTTTCGCACGTCGTTTTGCAACCTACAAGCGTGCTCACCTTTTGTTCTCCGATCTGGACCGTCTGGCTAAGATTGTCAACAATCCCGACTATCCCGTTCAGTTCCTTTTTGCCGGTAAGGCCCATCCTGCCGACGGTGCCGGTCAGGGTCTCATCAAGAAGATCTTTGAAATTTCGCAGCGTCCTGAATTTATCGGTAAGATTCTGTTCCTTGAGAACTACGACATGCAGCTTGCCCGCCGTCTCGTTTCGGGCGTTGACATCTGGATGAATACTCCCACCCGTCCTCTTGAGGCTTCCGGTACGTCCGGCGAGAAAGCTTTGATGAATGGTGTTGTCAATCTTTCCGTACTTGACGGCTGGTGGTATGAAGGTTACCGTGAAGGTGCCGGCTGGGCCCTGACGGACCGCCGCACCTATCAGAACCAGGATCATCAGGACCGCCTTGACGCTTCCACTATTTATTCGATGCTGGAGCAGGAGATTATTCCTCTTTACTATTCGCGCAACCGCAAGGGATATAGTGAGAACTGGATTCGCACCGTAAAGAATTCTATCGCACAAATCGCGCCGCAGTACACGATGAAGCGTCAGCTCGACGACTACTTCGACCGTTTTTATAACAAGGAGGCTGCCCGATTCAAGGAACTCAGTGCCGACGGCAACAAGAAGGCCAAAGAAATTGCAGCCTGGAAAGAACTTGTTGCAGAGCGCTGGGACAATATCCGCGTAGTTTCTTCCGAGCGCAGCGAGAATCTTGCAAATGCAAATCTTATCAGCGACAAAGAATTTAGCGTTAAGCATGTGGTTGATGAGCAGGGCCTTGAAGATGCTATCGGCATAGACCTGGTTGTAATAACCGCCGGTGCTAACGGTAAGGACAGCATTTATCAGGTGTTCCCGATGAATGTTACGAACCGTGACGGTAACCTTTACACCTTTGAGCTCAAGGCCAGCATAGATGTGGCTGGTTCTTTCAAAGTGGCTTACCGCATGTATCCGAAGAGCAAGCACTTGGTGCATCGTCAGGACTTCAGCTACGTTCGCTGGTTCCTGTAATATGTTTCAATTGATTGAAATTTCTTTCAGGGAGGGCCTTCCACCGGAGGTGCCCTCCCTTCTTTTATGAGAATAAAGGACGAGGGCTATTTTCAGACCTTGTCGGTTGGAGCATTGATGTGGTAGCGCAAAAGTGGCAAGGCGCCCCACAAAAGTGGGATACCTTGCCACTTTTGTGGGACGCCTTGCCATTGTTCCAGCTTGTTGCCTTGTCGCATTATAGTGACATAGAGTCGCGTTTTCAAGGAATGCCTTGCTTTATTATCCGTGCTTTGGCCTTCGTCTATCGTTGTATATTGGATCTTTTCACTTGGTAAAGCCTGAATTAATTGGCTTTCCGCTCGCTTATCACTATCTTTGACTTCATCTTAGATACTTCCGTTCGGCTGAGCCGAAATTTAAAGCAAGCTTTATTTTGCTCTGCACTCACTAATTCGTATCTTTGTAATTGATTTCACCAATTTCAGTGCGTGCATAATTTGCCGTCGTTTTACATATTTACTACTATTGAAATGCCTGTAAAGAAGAAAATAACCGCTAATTCTAAATCCCCTTCACCCTCTAAACCGAAAAGAAAACCGGCAGAGCATTCCGCCAGGAGGGATTTTAAATCTATGTTCATGCCCGAAGGCTTAAAGACGCTTTACAAGGGGGAAACTTTGCGTTTTGTGATTGGGCTTTTTTGTCTGATTACCGCATTGTTCATGCTCCTGTCGTTCACGTCGCATTTCTTTACAGGTGCAGAGGAACAGAGTGCAATTAATGGCGGTATAGATTTCGATGCGAAAAATCACGGCGGAAAGTTAGGAGCTTATACGGCAGTTTATTTCATGGACCAATGTTTTGGTGTATGTGCCTATTTCATTCCCTTGTTTTTGTTTGTGCTGGGGGTCAAACTTATGCGTGCCTATAAGGTAAGACTATGGAAGTGGTTTTTAAATTGCTCAATCTTAATGGTCTGGGGCTCGGTTACATTGAGCTTGTTGGAAACCACTTTGCTACCTGACATGGACTTTACATTCTCGTTGGGGGGAATGCATGGTGTGAATGTCCGCAATTATCTGACTTCTGCAGTAGGTGTGATTCCTACTTTTATTATTCTTATAGCCATAGCGATATGTTATTTCATTTATCTGAGTAACGAGACGATTGATGTTATTCGTAAAATGATGAAACCGCAGGTCTTGCTCAAAGAAAATCTGCGGGGACTTAAAAATAAGAACAATAGCCAGGCCGTTGCGGAGGACGAGGACGAGAATAGCGATATGGAGCCTGAAACATTGCTCCCCGAAGAAGAGAGCGAAGAATATGAAGACCCTGCTGTAAGTCTGTCTTTTTCTAAAGATGTTGGCGACGAAAAAGGACCGCAATTGATTTTAGATACCCCGCAAAATGCCCCGGCCGATTTGGACTCGGTTGATATGGCCGAGGACGAAATTCCTGAGGTTTCTCAGTTGACTTCGGAGCCTTACGATCCCAGGAAAGATCTGGAAAATTATAAGTGCCCCCCTCTGTCACTTCTGAAAAAGTATCCCGATAATGCGCCGTCTGTGGATATGGCCGAACAAAATGCGAATAAGGACCGTATTATTACCGTCCTGCGTAACTTTGGTGTGGAGATTATGAGTATCAAAGCGACCATCGGGCCTACCATCACGCTTTATGAAATAACTCCGGCACCAGGTGTGCGTATTAGTAAAATTCGCAACCTTGAGGATGATATAGCTCTTAGCCTCAGTGCTTTGGGAATACGTATCATAGCTCCCATCCCGGGTAAAGGTACCATTGGTATTGAAGTTCCTAACAAGAATCCGCGCATCGTCTCGATGGAGAGCATCATCAATTCCAGAAAGTTTCAGGAAAGCACGTTCGAACTTCCCATAGCTTTAGGAAAAACCATTACAAATGAAGTCTTTATGGTCGACTTGGTAAAGATGCCGCACTTATTGGTGGCCGGCGCCACCGGTCAAGGAAAATCCGTCGGTCTGAATGCTATTATCACTTCATTGGTTTATAAGAAGCATCCCTCGGAATTGAAGATTGTGATGGTAGACCCCAAAAAAGTGGAGTTCAGTGTTTACTCACCGATAGAGAACCACTTTTTGGCCAAAATAGCCGATGGCGACGATCCCATTATCACGGATGTCACCAAGGTCGTGCAGACGCTGAAAAGCCTTTGCCAGTTGATGGATCATCGCTATGACTTGTTGAAGAAAGCAAAAGTCCGTAATATCAGAGAGTACAACTCCAAGTTCAAGGCCCGCCAGCTTAATCCTGAAAACGGACACGAGTTCATGCCGTATATCGTTGTTATCATCGACGAGTTTGGCGATCTGATAATGACGGCCGGTAAAGAGGTTGAACTACCTATTGCGCGTATCGCTCAGTTGGCCCGTGCCGTAGGTATGCACATGGTAATAGCCACTCAGCGCCCGACGACTAATATCATAACAGGTACGATTAAGGCAAACTTCCCGGCACGTATGGCATTCAAGGTGATGTCGCGCATCGATAGTCAGACAATTCTCGACCGTACCGGAGCAAACCAGTTGGTGGGTAAGGGCGATATGCTTTTCCTGGCAGGCAATGATCCCGCACGTGTGCAGTGTGCTTTTGTTGACACCCCGGAAGTAGAAGCTATCAATAATTTCATTGCGTCGCAGCAGGGCTACCTCACTCCTTACGAACTGCCTGAAGTCCTGGCCGATGCTGACAGTGATAGTAGTGGAGCCGCCTCTGTGGACATGAGCAATCTTGATCCTCTGTTTGAGGAAGCTGCGCGCCTCATCGTGATACATCAGCAAGGTTCCACATCGCTCATCCAGCGTAAATTTTCAATAGGTTATAACAGAGCTGGCCGGCTGATGGATCAGATTGAAAAGGCGGGCATTGTTGGACCTACGCGTGGCGCAAAGCCCCGCGAGGTGTTGTGTGTGGACGAAGTGGATTTGGAAGCAAAAATATCAGCTATAAGGTAATGAACAACAAAAATAAAATTTTTATGGTAAAGAAAATCACTGCCCCCATACTCTTTATTCTTATTTCGTTTATTTGCTTCTCAGCCCCAGCCAAGGCCGAGAATGCGCGAAGTATCCTTGACAAAACAGCCGGTAAGTTAAAGGGTAGCGGCGGCTTGCAAGCAACTTTTGAGGCTACGTCGTATAAGGGGTCCGCTATCTCCGGAAACACCAGTGGCACCATTTCCGTCAAAGGCAATAAGTTCAAGATAACTTCGCAGCAAATGACAACTTGGTTTGACGGTAAAACGCAATGGTCGCTTATGGCTGGTAGTGATGAAGCCTATGTTTCCACGCCTACAGCAGCCGAACTGCAAAGTATCAATCCTTATTCATTCGTCAATCTTTATAAGAAAGGCTATAACCTTCAGATGTCAACGACTGACTATAGTGGGAAATCCTGCTATGAGATACGACTGACAGCTCAGCAGAAGTCAAGCAGTATCAGTGAAATGCGTATTGTGATAGACAAAGTGAGCTATTGGCCGCTCAGTGTGCGTGTGAAACAGCGGGGAAACTGGGTGCGTATTCGCGTAGGCAGCATTTCCTCCGGTAAAAACTGGGATGATAAATTCTTTCGTTTTAACAAAACAGACTTCCCGGATGTAGAGATTATCGACTTACGTTAAGTCGGCTGCTCCTTGATGATTTTGAAAATATTTAATTATAAATAATTGTTGAAATATATGGAAACGATAAAGTGTCTGATATTAGGTTCCGGTCCTGCCGGCTACACTGCAGCCATTTATGCTGCCCGCGCCGGCCTTTCTCCTATTGTGTATGAAGGGCTGCAACCTGGGGGACAACTCACCACCACGACTGAAATAGAAAATTTCCCGGGTTATCCGGAAGGTATTGATGCCAATGCGATGATGGATGATTTGCGCAGGCAGGCCGAACGCTTTGGTGCGGAAGTGCGCACTGCAACTGCTGTCAAAGCAGATTTAGGGGTAACACCGGCTGTGCTGACATTTGACGACGACACGCAAGTGGCCTGCGAGGCCTTGATTATTGCTACCGGCGCTTCAGCCAAGTATCTTGGTCTGTCCGATGAGCAGAAGTATCGAGGTTCGGGAGTCAGCGCCTGCGCCACATGCGACGGCTTCTTCTACCGTAAAAAAAATGTCGCGGTAGTCGGTGGCGGCGATACGGCCTGCGAAGAGGCGCTTTATCTGTCAGGCTTAGCTTCCAAAGTATATCTTATCGTGCGTAAACCATTTCTGCGTGCCTCGAAAACGATGCAGGAACGGGTGTTGAAGAATGAAAAGATTGAGATTCTTTTCAATACGAATACTGTCGGACTGTTTGGCGAAAATGGAGTGGAGGGAGCTCATTTGGTAAAACATAAAGGTACTCCCGAGGAAGTAAAATTTGATATTGCCGTTGATGGCTTCTTCCTTGCAATAGGCCATACTCCTAACAGCGTTCTGTTTGCACCTTGGATAGAAACCGACGCTAATGGTTATATCATAACCAAAGGGCAGAGTGCATGTACGAATGTTCCCGGTGTATTTGCCGCCGGCGATGTCGCCGACCCTCATTATCGTCAAGCTATCACAGCAGCCGCCAGTGGCTGCAAGGCGGCTTTGGAGGCTGAGAGATATCTTTCTGCCTCGGAGGCAAAATAAGTATCGGAATAGATGTTCTATACGCCTCTAATATTCAGTTCTAAAAATATAAAATGGCCGCAACAGAATAATGTAGCGGTCATTTTAATTTTTCTTTTGTTAGCGCCGGCGGTTTCTTCATGCCGCATGTCTCGCGATATTTCCTCTATCAATTTTCGCGAGTTGGCGCGTGCAAGTTTGATATTAGGCTTTGATATTGAAGAGAACGATAACCATCAACTCTATTTGGAAGCAGCACAGTGGATAGGTGTGCCTTATAAGATGGCTGGAACAACAAAATCGGGAGTGGATTGTTCAGGACTGACGTGTAGTCTTTATGCAAAGATATATGATTGCAGGCTCTCGCGCAGCAGTAAGGAACAATATTCCCGCGATTGCGTACGCACCGTATCACGTAAACAATTGCAGCCAGGCGATCTGGTGTTTTTTTCTTCCTCCGGTTTGTCTGTGGAAGAGATTGACCACGTGGGACTCTATCTGAAAGAAGGCTGGTTTATCCATGCCAGTTCTTCCCGAGGCGTAGTGGTAGATAATCTGGCGACTCCCTATTGGAGCCAAAAACTGGTTAAATGCGGTCGTCCTCAGCGATAGGTGAAAAGATATTTACCTATCGTTGAGGACGACAAAATACAATAAATCCCAGCCGTTATAACCAATGATATTATATACGGGTTAAACAGGGTTATCATTACTACATTGACCGAAGCCGTTGGGATGGGAAAAATCAGTGCTGTATTGTTGGCCATGCACTTATTGGTGTGTAGCTGGAACCAACGTTGCAGTTTGCGGTTGCTTAGGAACGATCGGAGGATATAATATGATTCTCGGAAGGTTGCGTCCCAATATTATCTGGTTGATTTTTGGAACTATATATGAAGGTCAATACCATACATCCGGTAGCCCCCAATAATTGTATATGGGAACTTGGGGAGAATGTTTTGACAATATCTTCACGGTACAGATAAACGATTCCGCTAATAATGAAATAGGGAGCAGAGAAAAGAATGCAGACGTCCCCATAGCAGTTAAACCTTCCACACTTTACGCGCGCGCGTAAATGTGTTTGCGATTTTATCATTCAGTAGACCATAACCGCTTGATAATATTATAATTAGGCTGAAGAATAGGGACGGAAAACTTCAGCCGGCACTTCAGGTACTGCGACAAGCTGTTTTTTTGAGTTTCCGGCAGGTCGTTCAAGGCTGGGAAATACGGATTTTTCAGGGTGTAACCGTTGGTTATGCCCTTTGTTCAGGCCCTCCGAAAAGCATTACTTGGAATTTAAAAAGTCCGTATTCGCGTAGAAATTCCAAGTAATGCTTTCCGGCACACGAATAAGGACTTTTCAAGCATTTCCGTGCGGCAGGCGACCGCCACTTCGGTTGAAGAATAAAAAGCACTATCTTTCAGCCGAACCAATTAAGCAACAGATGCTTACGGCCTACTGAATGATAAAACACGAAAAACTCTTACGCGCGCGTAAGGCTCTGTTTTTTCCTTCTTCTCTTCCTGCTGACGGCACACCCTCCGGGGTGCATCCATTGTCCGCACCTATCCCGGCATGGCACCTCCCTCCGGTCGGCTTATGCCGGGTTAACATGACCCGACCGCTCCGCGGTCTCCCCCGCGCATGCGTAGGGCGAAAAGCGGGTGAAACGGAACTATGCACGGAGAAGACCGCAGAGCGATCGGACGCAATCAAGCGAAGACGAAGCTATGGGCGGAAGGCGAAAGTATGTGCGCGGTAAGGCGAAGCTATACATGGGGAATGACCGCAGAGTGGTCGACGCAATCAGAGAAAGCGAAACTATGGCGCGGAAGGTGAAAATATGTGCGCAGGGAGGCGAAGCTATGAGCGGAGAAGACCGCGGAGCGGTCGGGTCATGTTAACCGCGGGCCGAGCCGACCGTAGTGAGGCGACTCCCGCGGATAACATGGCCGCCAAGAAGCACCCCGGAGGGTGTGCTGTAACAGGGGAAGAAGGGTGGAAATAGTCTATACAGTAATAACGAGTAAAGCATAATTGGCAAAAATCGTTGTATTATAACAAATTATACGATTAGTCCAAGATGAAAGGAATGTATCAATCAGTGAATACCTGCATCAACAGAAAAATAGTTTTATACTTCAAACAAAAAGTGAAAAAATGTAAGAATATCATGATTTTATTGTACCTTTGCGGTTGAAACACCCGTTTGGCTACATGGAACGGGTCTTTCTCCAGGTTAAACCTTATTGTTTGCAACGATGGTAAACTTGAAAGTATGTTTCAGCGAGCAGGTGCCGGCTATTTTATGCCGCCCCTCGGTTGCCGACATAAAGTAGCCGGAAGGTGATGACGCAGGATTGCCCCATCTTCATGCTATAGCCTACAGAATGAGCCCCGATAGGGAGATGTACAGAAACGAAGCATTCCGACAAAAGGTGCGTATTCCTCATGGCATTGATATTTCCCGGCCGGAAGTCCCCGGCCCGGAGGTAAGTTCTTGTCTTCTGTCCGGCGGTCCGAATGCGTCCCAGATATCTTCCGCTTCTACGGTTCCCGTACCGTCGGGTACGTCACTTTCAGATTCCCCCACCTGGAGTTATCTTTTCATCCATCACGCTAAAGTCAAATCCTTCGCCGAGCGCCTTGCGCTTGCCGGCATTCCTCATTTTATTCACCGGAGCGTACGCTACGAGCGCGGCCGGCATTCGCGCGGCGTCCGCGAGGTGGAGCATCCCACCATCAGCGGTCTCATCTTTCTGCAAGGCCCTCCGCGGGCACTCCAGGCCTACCTTGACCACAGTCTGCCAGGCTATCATCTGGTCAACGACTGCGCCAGCGGGCGCCCGGCCGTCATCGCCGACACGGTGATGCGGCCCTTCATGCGTGTGCTCGATACCTCCCCCGAACGCATCCGCTTCCTGCTGCGTCCCTTCCACTACTATGCCGGCGGCAATACCCTGCTGCGCATCACCTCGGGCTTCCTGGCGGGCCTTGAGGGTTATGTGGTGCGCATAGACCGCGACCGCCGCTTAGTACTCGATGTAGGCGGTATGAGCGTGGCCATATCCGGCGTACACTGCGAGAAATTCGAGGTCGTGGAGAGGGGATAATGTATAATAAAATCCTTGTGAGAAAAATGTTAACCGGGGGGGAATCCCGCTCCATTTATAAATGGCTACAGAAGCTCCATCATGGGATTTGCCATGTTGTTGGTCGTTCTCTATCATGCTTTTTGCATATCGCGATTTTTTATCCCATTCATGTATGGATATATAGGGGGTGATATTTTCTTTCTGCTGACGGGGATGGGGTTGAGTCGCTCTTATAGCAAACATCGTTGGAGTGTCTTTATAAAGAACCGGATCAGCCGTATCTTCCCACTCTTTTTCCTTTACGCAACGCTGAAGTCAATATATTATTGGGCCATAGGCCAAGATGTAACCTTTATAGATTATCTGTGCAATATAACAACTTTGTCATATTTTGTGCATTCCGCTGATATATGTTCTTGCTATAGCATGGGAAAAGCAGATTCTAAATAAGAGAATTAAGTATAACCTAGAATTTATTGGCAGGCACTCCCTGGAGTTTTATCTCGGTAATTGTTTTGCCCTTACAATTTGTCAGCATATAGTGAACTTATACGGTCTGGATAGATTGTCAACATTGGCAATGGCATTGATGTCTTTAGCCGTAACTCTATTGGTTGGATACATATTTGTAAGGATTAACAGATTAGTTCAACATGCAATTTCTTAAATCTGTCAACAATAAAATAAATAGCGGCAGTAGCAGGAGTGTAGCCGTAAAGAAAAATATAATTGGTTCCTTTCTTCTGAAGGGAATAAGTATACTGATATCCCTGATGCTGGTGCCGATGACTTTAGGATATGTAAATTCCGAATTATATGGCATTTGGCTGACATTATCTTCCATTATGGTGTGGCTTGGCTTCTTCGATATAGGTTTTACGCTTGGGCTTAAAAATAAACTTGCAGAAGCTATCGCGCTAAACGATTGGGAAAGGGGAAGGTCCCTGGTGAGTACAACCTATGTGATGATGCTTCTGATATTTGTTCCTTTGTGCTGTGTGGCAGAGCTCCTGATACCATTGGTAAACTGGGCTTCATTCTTGAATATAAGTGCCGGCTATAATGCGGAAATAACAAGGGTCATGCACGTTTTGCTGGCTTTTTTCTGTATACAAATGATAGTGAACGTATTGGTGGCTGTCATTTCGGCTTTTCAGAAGGTGGCCTTGTCTTCATCTTTCCCGGTTATAGGCAACGCTTTGTCCTTGTTGGTGATTTTCATCCTGACGAGGACCTGCCCGCCCTCTTTAATGTCCTTGGCCTTTGCTATATCGGCAATGCCGGTGGTGGTGATAATGATAGCCACAGTGGTACTTTACAGCGGGCGTTTCAAGAAAGTCGCGCCAAGAATAAAGGCCGTGGACAGGACGCATATAAAAGATTTGTTTAGTCTGGGGGCGCGTTTTTTCTTGATACAGATACAAGTCGTGGTGCTCTATCAGTCGACGAACATATTGATAAGTAATCTGAGCGGTCCCGTGGATGTCACTTCTTATAATATAGCTTATAAATATATCGGTATTGTAATGATGGCATATTCCATAATTCTGGCTCCGCTTTGGCCCGCATTTACCGACGCGTTTACCAAACGGGACTATTCGTGGATGCAAAATGTTTATAGAAGAATGCAGCGTGTATGGCTTGTCGTTTCCCTGGCTATGCTATGTTTGCTCTTGTTTTCTCCGCTGGCATATGCACTATGGATTGGAGAGAAGGCCAGCATACCGTTTGAGATGACATTTTGTGTGTTCCTGTATATGTGCATATATAATTGGGATAGCCTGCAAGTAAATCTGATAAACGGAGTAGGAAAAATCCGTTTACAGACTTATGTGACATTTACAGGCTTGATTCTTCATGTCCCGTTGTCAATCTTTTTGGGAAGATATATGGACTTAGGAGCTTACGGAGTCATTGTGTCGATGATTATGATAAATATATTGTATAGTTCAGTGTTTACCGTTCAGATAAACAAGATTCTTAGAAATAAGGCGGTTGGCATCTGGAATAAATAAGCCATAATAAATGAAGGACTTTATAAAGCGGCATTTCCCCTTTTTGCGTAGATGGAAAAGGAATATCAACAGATGGTTTGTTTTAGAACCGTGGAGATTGTATAAATTTTCCTTCTTGAACAAAAAGAAGTTAGGGTATTGTGGAGCTAATTCTATACTTGAATATCCCTGCCATATAGAACATCCGGGAACCGTGTTTCTTCATGAGAACGCCATAATAAGAAATAATTGTTACATAATCAATGGTATAAATGAAAAAGTGATTATAAAGGAATATTCTGTGATTGCAGGTAACGTCACTATTGTGACCAATAGCCATAAAAGCGTTGTCGGTATTCCGCACTTTCTTTTAGCTCCATCTCATATCCATGATAAAAGTGAAGATGTCATAATTGAAGAGGACGTGTGGATCGGTACCAATGCAACTATATTGGCAGGAGTTACGGTAGGACGCGGAGCAATAGTCTCTGCAGGAGCTGTTGTAACCAAACAGGTTCCTCCCTATGCCATTGTCGCTGGTATTCCTGCCCAAATAATAGCTAAAAGGTTTATTTTAGAGGATGTACTGCAACATGAATCCTTACTTTATAGCGAAGGTAAAAGGTTATCTCTAAAATACTTAAAAGATTTGTTTGAAGAAAAATACAAAGGACTGAAAACTTATGGTATTAATATTGACCTGAACGATGAAGAGGAAGCTACGCTGGAAAGAGTGAAATTCTCATTTAATTTTCAGGAGGCAAAATGATGAGATGTATAGGGCTGAGAGAGTTATTGCCATAAAGTCATGCGATATGAGATATACAAGCTTTGAAAATACGAAGAAGAAAGATTTAATCTCTAAAATATGGGAATAGACGCAGTATATATCATAGTCAACAAATGTTATAAGGGGGGGTATAGGCGGTTTTGCCAGTTCTTCTCCCAACGGTGGGCATACGCCTATTTAAAGTCACGAGGTACAAAGATACCATCGTATAACGAAATCAAATTCTACGGAAAACCGGAAATGAGAATAGCAGAAGGCGCTAAGGTCTCAATAGGCAAAAGTTTTATCTGCCGCTCCGGCTTGGGCAATGCCATCGATAACAGCAGCGGCACAGTTATCAGCGTACAGAAGGACGCCTCGTTGACGATAGGTGAATATAGCGGAATATCGAATACCGCGATTCATTGCCATAAAAGCATAACCATAGGCAGCCATGTCAACATCGGAGCGGGAACTATGATTTTCGATACTAACTTTCATAGTACCGACTGGCAATACAGAGCCAACAGGGCAACGGACTGCTGTAATGCCAAGGCGGCACCAATCGCCATAGGCGACTTCGTATTTATAGGAACCCGTTGCATCATCTGCAAAGGTGTTCATATTGGAGAAAAATCAATGATTGCAGCGGGAAGCGTAGTTGTCAAGGATATACCTGCCGGAGAATTGTGGGGCGGTAATCCTGCAAGATTCATAAAGAAAATTATAGAATAACCATGTTAGGTGTATTATTACTTATTATAGCCTTAGTCTGCTATTTCAACCCACGAAGCAGATGGTTCAGCCTTTTTCTATACGTAAGCTTCATGATAGGATATAACGGAGGATTCGGCTTATGGACCAATGAGGTAATTGGTTTTAAAAATAACGACTTGGCAGTTATATATACATTTGTCATATCATTTTATTTATTGGTCAGCGGACAGTATAAATTGCCTAAAATGTCTTTTATCAGACAATATAAGTGGGTGATAGCCTTCTTGTGTTGCTCCATGGTGTTTTCATATATACATTATGGTTTTGGGGCGTATGATATACTGCAAGGTTCAAGAGGCTATCTGTTACTTTTCTCGTTACCGATATTATACCGGATAAGCAAAATTGATTTTGAAAAATTAATGAAGGCATTAATGTGGGTAACTACGTTGACGGCAGTATTATATATACTGCAAATTGTAGTCGGACATCCTATTATGCCATATAAAGGAGATTATTCTATTGATAAATCTACAGGTTTAGTGCGATTGTATAACTCTCCGCCCTTAAATACGTTCTTCCTGACACTCACATTCGTCTATTCCAAGTATTTTGGCAAGAAAGTAAATATATTCCGCATAATTTATTTTGTCGCACTTATGTGTACATTAGGACGAACAGCCATATTCACAGGCCTTTTGGCCGTAATGCTATCCATAGCTTTTACAGGTAAAGTGGGAAAGGTTTTTAAAACGGCATTGATAGTAGGCGTCTTGTTCTTGCCTTTTATAGGAACAATAAGCAACAGATTTGAAAAGGGAGAAACTGATGACGATATTGAAACAATATTGAAGGGTGGAGCTACTACCTATGAGAACAGTTCAGATGGCGGAACAATGACTTATCGTTTGGCATGGATGCTGGAAAGAAGTTATTACTTAATAAAACGTCCTTTAGGAGAGCAAATTTTTGGACTTGGTTTAATTACTGATTCATACTCTAAATTACCTTATCACTTCCGGTTAGGAGTGTATAATGAAGATATCGGAATGCCAAGGCAAATGTCAACATCGGATATCGCTTATGGCAATCTTTTAACACATTGGGGATTTGGAGGATCTTTCGTATATATGGCCTTTGTGATAAGTCTTATAATATTTTTTATAAAATATAGAAAATTAAATCTTTTTATAACAGTATGTGCAGCTCTTTTACTTATGATGCTAGTTGAATCTTTTGCAGGAAATACACTTTCATTACCTAAAAATTTTGTAATATATTTTATAGCTCTTTCTACATTGATACACAATCGAATATAGCAGAATAAAAAATAAATTTCAGGTAGCATGAGTGACACTATTTCAATAGTAACCGTAACTTACAATTGTGCGTCTGTTATTGAAAGCACGATAAAAAGTATTATCTCACAGGATTACAAGTCAATAGAATATATTGTAATAGATGGAGGAAGTAAAGACGGAACTTTAGATATCGTAAAAAAATATTCCGACCATATAGACATACTAATAAGTGAGGCAGACAAAGGTATATTTGATGCGATGAATAAAGGCATTTGGCATGCTCATGGAAAATGGATTAATTTTATGAATGCTGGCGATAAATTTGCTTCAGATACGATATTATCAGAAATCTTTGGAGATATTAATTCTATTAAAGATGTTGACGTGATTTTTGGTGATATGTTTGCTGAATATGGAACTGGTAAAAAAGAAGTACGTCTGACTCCATTCTATTTTGAAAAAGGCATTCGAGGGATGGGATTTTCTCATCAATCCACATTTGTTAGAACATATTTGGCAAAAAACAGACCATTCGATTTAAGTTTCCAATTGTCTGCAGACTATAATATGATGTGGTTGTTATATTATAATGACCGTGCAAAATTTCGAAAGGTAGATTTCCCCATTAGCTGTATGATTTCCGGCGAAGGAGCTACGCATGAAAACTATAAAAAACATTTAGAAGAAGTTTGCCAAGTTTGCGGGGGAACAAACCTTGAACGAATAAGATTTATTTATGGTCATATTCTTTTACGGTCACTACGGAATTTTAAAAGAAAATTATTATTGAAATAGAGTATGATACCTAAAATTATACATTATTGTTGGTTTGGACCTCGAGAAATGCCTGCAAGCCAAAAGCATTATATAAATGAGTGGAAGAAACTTATGCCCGACTATGAGTTTGTATTTTGGTCTGAAAATAATACGAATCTACAATCTATACCTTTTATTAAACAAGCATACGAGGCCTCAAAATATGCTTATGTAGCAGACTATATCCGTCTTTATGCATTATATAATTTTGGTGGCATATATATGGATACAGATATAAAATTAAAGTGTAGATTTGACGATTTTTTAAAATACAGAGTCTTTACAAGTTATGAATGTGCACCGGCAAGAAAGGATATGCCGAAAGTGAAGGCTATGCTGACAGCTGATGGGCAAAGAGTAAAACCTGGCAAATGTACAAGAATACCTGGAATTGGTCTATTTTCAGCACTTATCGCAGCAGAAAAAGAGCATCCTTTTATTAAGGATAATCTAAATTACTATAATTCTCATACTTTTGAAGAAATATGGAATGCCGGACTTACTATTCCCAATATATTAGCCTATCATGCTGAAAAATTTGGGTTTAGATATATAAATATAGAGCAAGAACTTATAGAAGGCATTAAAATATTCGACTATACAGTATTTGCATCTAAACTTCATGCTAATAAAAAAAGTCTTGCGGTACATTACTGTGCTGCAAGCTGGAAGAACCGTTCCTTGATGCAAAAAATAAAAGGACTTCTATATAGTCAGTCTATAATCAGAATAATTATCAACAAACTATTTCCCAAATATTAAATTTATGTATTTCAAAAAGCGTAGATTGGGAATTTTATTGTTTGCAATAATATTTTCTATGGGAATATATATATACAATGATATTCCCTTACGTACTGCAATTTTTAGAACATTTGCCCAAGGAAATAACTATATAATTTCCGAAAAGGACACACTTTATAGTTTTGGCTATTATGGTATTCGTAAATGGTTGTCTGACAACGAAGGGAATCTAACACAACTTGCCGAGAATGATGAATTTTGCAAAAATAGATTTGTTGGTAGGCTAATGGGGCGTTCTGGAATTATAAGGGGAGATTATATTTATGTTATAGCGCGAAGTTATCTTGGAGGACCTACAGAACTTAAATCAGATGACTATTTTAATGGGAAAATAATAGTAATGCGTAAGAAGAATCTGACTACGGTTCAAGAAATCAACTCAGATATAAAATTGATAGAGGCCAAAATATATGGTGAAAGTATGGTTGTTTCCGGTTTAAAAGGGTTTGATATATACGATATAACTGATGCTTCTCATATTAAAAAAGTACATGAAGTTCGCAATGAACGTTTCACAGAATACCAAGGTTTTGAAATTTTTGAGAAAGAAGATTCTACTTATATTGCATTTGCTCGTTTTGCAGAGGGGCTTAGTTTATGGAATATGACTATTAGAGATAGTGTTTATAAAGTTCGAGATATTCCGATACAGTCTATTTCAACAAAACAAGGAAATATGCCTAATGGACTGCATTTATTTCGTGTACTCCTTAAATATCCATACTTATATGCGACAATAGCTCCAATGTCCTCTTATTTTGAATCAGCCTACGACCGAAGAGGAATTGTCACATTTGATTTATCAAATCTGGATAGCATAAGAACTTATGTAACATTTATTCCGAAAACAAATTATTATACAACAAAAATTGGAGATTGCCAACCGACTCATTTAGATATATATAACAATAAACTTTATACTAATTTCGGAGAAAAAGGAGTTGCCGTATTTGACTTAATACAGCCTTTTAAACCTCGATTTGAAAAGATAATGAGTATAAATAATAAGATGATTTTGCCAATACATATCAATCAACGAGGATTACTATTCTCTGGCAATTACTATTCTTCTAATATTTACGCAATATCGATAAATTAGTATGGCGGGAAAAATAATATGGATATCCATCCTGCAAGGTATGGCAATGTTTTTAGTCGTACTCGGACATTGTTGGATATGGAGTGATATTCAGTGGTTTAAGGATCTATGCTATGGTGTTCACATGCCATTATTTATGTTTGTAAGTGGAGGGCTGTTTTATCTAACACGAATCAATAAAGACTGGAAATGGCGGGATGTGATTACAGATAAATTAAAACGTTTAGGCGTCCCATATTTGTTTTTTATCACACTTGCCTATGGACTAAAATTGTTAATGGCTGGTAAGGTAAAAAATGATATAGATTTTTCTTTAACAGCTTTTCTACAAGGTTTTGTTTATCCAATGAAAAGTGGAATGAAGGAAATGTGGTTTGTAGCAGCATTACTGCTTCTCATGTTTTGTTATCCTGTATATCGCAAAATTCTTGATAAAAAGTGGCTCCAAATTATAATTACTATAATGGCTATTGCACTTACATTTATTATTGATAGTTATACAGGTGGAGGGATTTTTAACTGGCAAGGAGCTTTGCGCTATCTTGTGTTTTTCTGGAGTGGAATATTGTTCTTCCAATATGATGTAATAAAGTTTTTAAAGCTAAATATCTTGACAATTTCAATTATTTTTTTGCTTTATGCAGCAATATGTACATTTCGACATGATATTTCGCTAATTGTTGCTTTTGTTGGTATTATAGGATGTGTAGCTTTATCCTACTGGCTATCTCAAAAGAAACCTTCTATTTTTAGCACTTTCAGGGACTATTCATTTCAGATATTTTTGTTGGGAATTTATCCACAAATGTTTGTTGAATTAATATTAGGCAAACGTTTTACAGAATCATGGCAAGTTTCAATACTTCTTATTATGAGTATAGGGGGAGGTATTTATTTTTCTGTAATTGTTGCAAAAATCGTTGAAAAGTTCAAAAATAAATATCTTAATATGATTTTAGGACTTAAATAAGCTTTCTATGAAGAAAAAGATAGGTTGTGTAATCGCGTATAGGCCAAACCATAATAATTATGGTACTTCGTTGCAAGGCTATGCCATGCTCAGAAAGATAAAAGATCTTGGGTATGATGTAGAGGTCATTTATTACAAGAAGCAGCTTTCGCTGAAGCAGAAACTTGCTTTTGTTTGGAATGCCTATCGTGTGGGAGAAATCAAAAATATCCTGATGCGATTGAATGCCAAACAAGTGATGAAAAAATATCCTCGTTATGCTGAAGGTGTCAAGTTGCGGACAAAGGCGGTAAATGATTATAAAGCAAAGAAACTCATGCCTTTGTTTCATGAATACTGCGGTTTTGATGCGTTGCGGGAGGGAAGCAAGAATTATGATGTTGTGGTGGTAGGAAGCGACCAGGTATGGACACCAATGTCACTGCCCAACAAATATTTTAACTTGTTGTTTGTAGATGAAGGAGTCCGCAAAGTCGCTTATGCCTCAAGCTTTGGCGTGAGTGTCATACCCAAATTCCAAAGAAGGGCTACCGGCGCTTATCTTGACCGGTTTTATAAAATAGGCGTGAGAGAGTTGAAGGGTAAGGATATAGTAGATACTTTGTCGCATCAGACGGCGCAGGTTGTGGCCGATCCCACACTGCTACTCTCGCGTCAGGAATGGGAGGAAGAGATAAATGCGCTCCCTAATTATAACTTCACCACTGATGAGCCATATATATTCTGTTACTTTCTTGGCACAAATCAGGAAGCCCGCAAGGCAGCACGGTCATTGAGCGAACAGACCGGATACAAGATTATAACCATCCGCCACATGGACGAATATGTTCCTGAGGATGAAAAATTTGGCGATGAAGCCCCTTATGATGTCAATCCCAATGATTTTGTGCGTCTTATCAGTAAGGCCGCTTATGTATGCACAGATAGCTTCCATTGTTCCGTGTTCAGCATCATCTTTCACCGCAAATTCATGACGTTCTATCGTTTTGCGCAAGGAGCGGTTACGGGGCGTAATTCACGTATTGATAATCTTCTAGGGGAGTTTCAATTACAAGGCAGATTATATACTGGTGATATTGAGGCTATAGAGGCTGATATAGATTATAAATATGCTGATGAGAGATTAGCTATACTCAGAAATGACTCTACCGCTTTCTTGCGGAAAGCATTAGATTAATACATCTATTTGATTGATAGCTATATAACTATATTATTCAGACAATATAGTTTTATTTTTACATTTTCCATGTCACATTTTTTTATTCCTAAGTCTGTCAGTTGTCATGTGCTGATGGCAGGCAACTATTATAAACATCATCATCCAGGTGGAATTTCGGCTGTTGTGCAATATTATTCCCGCTATATTGAAGAATTGCAATATTATCCAACTTATAAGCTGGGCAATATTGCAATTCGGGTGTACTGGTTTGTATCCTCATATATGAGAATGGCTTTCAGGATGCTATTTGATAAAAATGTAAGAATAGTTCATCTACATACTGCTGCCGATGGCTCCTTCTGGCGAAAAGTTCAATTAATGCGTCTAGCAAAGAGTATGGGGCGGAAGGTCGTGCTTCATGTACATGCTTCGCGCTTCAAAGATTTTTATGAGGAATCCGGACGCAAAGCATGGATTATAAAACAGCTTAAACAGGCTGATGTATTGATTGTATTATCGGAATCATGGAAAAAATGGTTTGCCGGTATAGGGGTTAATAAAAACAGAATTTTAGTGTTGCACAATATTACGGAATATCCGCAAAGAGCAGATAAAGAACCTCAATTAAATAACAATACTCCAGTCCGTTTCCTTTTTATGGGGGAAATAGGCGAGAGAAAAGGTGTTTTCGACATTCTTAGAGCTCTGTCGAATAGTTCGGTGGATTTGTCTGGAAAAATTGAGTTACGCATAGGCGGTAACAAGCATGAGAACGAACTCCGTAGGAGGATTTCAGACTATAAATTAGGAGGAATAGTAAAATTTGAAGGTTGGGTAGAGGGCGATAAAAAAACTGAAATGCTCAATTGGGCCGATGTCTTTATTCTTCCATCAAGAAATGAAGGTTTGCCTATTTCCATTTTAGAGGCTATGAGCTACGGTATGCCTGTAATATCTACTCCAGTGGGGGGAATCCCCGAGGTTGTATCAGATAAAAACGGTGTATTGGTTACACCTGGTAACGATAAGGAGATAATGGATGCGATGTTGTTTTTCGCAGACAATCGCAAGCCTATTGCGGAAAGGGGCAAAGTCAGCAGCGAGATTGTAAAAGAGTACCTACCAGATTATGTGATGGAGCATTTGAGGGTGATATATGAGAAATTATTATGAATTACGATACTTATGAAGACTAAACCTAAAATATGTCTTGCCTGCAATGGAGGAGGTCATTTTGAACAATTACGGAAGGCAACAAAAAATCTTTCGGAAGAAAAATATGACATCTATTGGATTACAGACAAAGCGCAATTCCTAAAAAATGCCTTGTCTGATAAGAAGCATTATAGTTTCTACAATCCTGCAGCAGGCAGAAAGTATTGGGTACTAAATGCATTGCAAGCACTTTGGTTTTTGATAAAAGAGAGGCCAGATGCCGTTATCTCCACGGGAGCAGGTGTAGCGTTCCCAACGATGCTTTTCGGGAAATATTTATTAAGATGTAAAATAATATTTCTATGCTCTGCCGCCAATGTGACAAAGCCGTCACGAGTCCCCTATAAGGCGTACCTCATTAGTGACTTGTTTTTGGTGCAATGGCCAGAAATGAAAAAAATATTTCCAAATGCAATTTATATAGGTGTATTATGATTTTAGTTACCGTAGGAGGACACTTCCAACCTTTTGACAGACTGGTTAAAGCTGCCGATGACTATGCTGCAAAAACAAATGAAAGGGTACTTATTCAGAGAGGTGTTTCAACATATCATTGCCAAAATGCAGAATATTTTGACTTCTGTCCTAAGGGAAAAATGTCGCAATTGCTCACCGAAGCAGACATTGTTGTTATGCAAGGTGGTTGGGGAGCGATGTGTGAATGTATAGACAAAGGCAAAAGAGTGGTAGCTGTTGCTCGAATTGAGGGTGTAGAACATATCCATGACCAAGAACAGGTGGTCAGAAAATTGGATAGCTTAGGTTGTATTATAGGACTACACGACATAAAAGGTTTAGCCGAAGCTATCGAAAAGGCTCGTACTTTTCCATTTAAGCCGTTGGAAAGAGGAAACGCGAACATTATTATTGACAAATTAAACGATTGGTTTTCGTAACTACACTATATGAAACAATATGACTATCTAATAGTTGGAGCTGGGCTTTTTGGCGCAGTCTTCGCCTATCGTGCAAATAAGATGGGAAAGAAATGCCTTGTGATAGACAAACGCCCTCATCTTGGCGGCAATGTGTATTGTGAGAACGTTGATGGTATTAATGTTCACAAATATGGAGCGCACATTTTTCATACATCTAACAAAGATGTGTGGCAGTTCGTCAACTCCATTGTGGAGTTCAATCGCTACACAAACTCGCCAGTGGCGAACTATAATGGCAAACTCTACAACCTGCCATTCAACATGAACACGTTTAACGAGCTATGGGGGGTGCATACCCCTGGCGAGGCAATGGCAAAACTCGAAGAACAGCGTGCTGAGGCTCTTGCAAAACTTAATGGTAGAGAACCGCAAAACCTAGAAGAGCAGGCGCAGGCACTCATTGGCAAGGACATCTATGAGACACTCATCAAAGGCTACACCGAGAAACAATGGGGCAGGCCATGCTCCGAACTACCAGCCTTCATCATTAAGCGACTGCCAGTCCGCCTCGTTTTCGACAACAATTACTTCAATGACAAGTACCAAGGTATCCCAATTGGTGGATACAACAAGTTGATTGATAGCCTGCTTGCAGGAGTTGAGGCACGAACCAACTGCAATTATTTTGCACATCGTGCGGAACTTGATGCATTGGCGGAAAAGGTTGTATATACTGGTGCACTTGATGAATATTTCGATTATAAACTTGGCCGTCTGCAATACCGAACAGTTTCATTTGAAACAACAATAGAAGACACTCCAAACTTTCAAGGTAATGCTGTTGTGAACTATACCGAAAGAGAAGTACCATATACCCGCATCATAGAACATAAACATTTCGAGATGTTTGGTCAAGAAGTGTACGATTGCCCCAAGACTGTAATCAGCAAGGAGTTTTCTACAGAGTGGAAGGCAGGCATGGAACCTTATTATCCTGTGAACGATAAAAGAAACAACCTTTTAGCGGAAAGATACCGAGCCATGGCAAGAGAAATCAAAGATGTAGTCTTTGGCGGCCGTCTTGCCGACTATCGTTATTACGATATGGCGCCTGTAGTAGATAATGCCTTGAAAATAAAAATCATTTAAGATTATGAACATTAAGATTTTAGTTGCTACACATAAGGATTATTTTATGCCTGAAGACAAGATGTATTTGCCAATTCATGTTGGCAAAGCATTACATCTTGACGTGGATTTAGGCTATCAGTCAGACGCAGAAGGAGAAAACATCTCAAAACTGAATCCTTATTTTTGTGAACTCACGGCACTATATTGGGGCTGGAAAAACTTGAAGTGCAGCTATATTGGATTAGCACATTATCGCAGACATTTTTGCCTACGTAAGAATGGTACTAATTGGGAGAGCGTATTGACACAGAAACAAACTGAATTTCTTTGCCAAAACTATGATGTGGTTTTGCCAAAGAAAAGAAATTATTACTTTCAGTCAATTCGCCAACATTACGCAAAGACGCATTACAAAGAGCATCTTGACTTGACGAGAAAAATAATAGCCAGGGATTATCCTGAATATCTACATTTTTATGATAAGGTGATGAGAGGCTCAAAGGCTCACATGTTCAATATGTTCATAATGAAGAAGTCTCTTGCTGATAACTATTGCAAATGGTTGTTTGATATACTATTCAAGTTAGAACCGCTGATAAACTTGAAAGAATTAGACGCATTTCAAGCACGCTTATTTGGTAGAATTAGCGAAATACTATTAGATGTTTGGATTGCAAAAAATAAATATAAAATCAAAGAGATAAAGTATGTTCATATTGGCCCATATGACTTCATAGGCAAAGTTGCCAATTTCTTAAAAGCGGCCCTGTTGGGTAAGAAATATTCACATTCGGGAGGCAAAATATAACTAGTATGATGGGACACACTCTATTTGCAGAATTGTTACGCATGATTGCCGCTTCAGAAGAGGAGCATGATATGTTATCTTGCGTTCCTTCAGCAGAAGCATGGTACCGGACTTTTGAAATAGCCAAGGCGCAGTCTCTTATCGGTATATGTTTCTCTGCCATAGAGCGATTGCCGGCCGAGCAACGGCCTCCTAAGGAGCTCTTGCTGGCATGGTATGGCGCAACTTTGCAAATTGAGAACCAAAACAAGCGGGTTACGCAATGTGTACAAGAACTATGTGGGCTACTGCAGAACGAAGGTTTTGAAACTTGCTTGCTGAAGGGCCAGGGTGTTGCTTTGTATTATCCCAATCCGCTGCGCCGGCAAAGCGGCGATATCGATATGTGGATAAGAACGGCGGATGGAAGTTTCGAGGCAGACCGCATCAGAACAATCAGATATGTAAAAAGCCGGAATCCGCAGGCAGACATACTTTACCATCACATTGACTTTGAGATATTCGGCAAAGTTCCAGTAGAGTTGCACTTTATGCCGACGTGGCTTTTTTGCCGGCAATCGGACAAGAAGCTGCAACAATGGTTTGAAGAAGAAAAAAAGATGCAGTTCTGCCACACTAGGAACGGCCTCCATGTGCCTACGGATGATTTCAATGCCGTTTTTCTGTTGCTGCATATTGCGAAACACATTTTTGAAAGTGGGGTAGGGCTCCGGCAGATTATGGACTATTACTATATGTTGGTCAATCCGATCCGTGACATTAATGTGGAGAAATGCTGCAGTCTGCTGAAGGATTTAGGTATGCTGAGGGTGGCCCGGGCCGTGATGTATGTACTTCAAGAAGTATTCGGTCTTGACGATGCCTCCCTTTTATGCCGCCCCGACGCACGCCTGGGTCGTTTTCTGTTAGAAGAGATAATGATATCCGGAAATATGGGGTTTTCGGATCCCCGGCATGGCAATATAGCCCATGAGAGCCCCATGCACAAATTCTGCCGGAAGCAGACGCGCATTATAAGGTTTTTCTCCTTATGCCCTAAAGAAGTGCTGTGGAGCCCCTTGTTTTCTATTTATCACCGCCTATGGCGGTGGCGACGGGGATACTTGTGATTGCTACTGTCGTATGCCTCCCGCCTACAATCTTGTAAAGCGGTACATTATATAATTCGTCTGCTGAAAATTCGGCGGACGAATTTGTTTTTATGTCTCCCTCATATTCCGATTGTTTGTTCATAGCCTTGACTCTGCATCTATAAAATGATTTTGGGAAGAGTGATATGTCCCGGGATGTCGTAAGCTGGCAGTTGATTCGTATGGTATTGAGGCGGAAGAGTGGTAAGGTTTCCCACAAAAGTGGGGTGCCTTGCCACTTTTGTGGGAAGGCATGCCACTTTTTCAGCTTATGGTCCTGAAGTGGTTTGCGAGTGGCAGGGTTGTGCGAATCAAGAGGGAGGGAATTACTGCGAGAAACTTTTTGAAAGTAGGGATTGCGTTGTATCCGGCAACGACATGAAGAGAAGTGGCGGAACATAAACCATGCGTTGTGATATGATGAGGTTTGTTACGAATAATTATAATGTGGGGGAGGTGCATGGTGGGGTAAATAAAGTATCTTTGCCGATGCAAAATATCCCCTTGTGCGACGACAGAATCAAGTGTATTAAATAATGTCCTATCTGTTATGAAAGAAATATTGTTTGTAATTGGCTCCTTACGGAAAGAATCATTCAACAGAAAACTGGCAGAGGTAGCCGAAGGGCTTATAGGCGACCGGGCTGTAGTGACGTATTTGGAATATGCTGATTTGCCACCTATGAATCAGGATATGGAAGTGCCGCCGCACAAGGCGGTGACGGACATCCGACGTAAGGTTGAGACCGCAGACGGTATCTGGATATTTTCGCCGGAATATAACAGCAGCTATCCCGGCCATTTGAAAAATCTTATAGACTGGCTTTCGCGGCCGCTCGTGCCGAACGATTATAAAACGCCGTTGCCTATCAACGGTAAAAAAATAGCTCTGAGTGGGGCAGGAGGTGCACAAGCCACCGCGCGATGCCGTGAAAAATTGGTGGAATTGCTGACACTTCCTTTTATCCGTGCCGACTTGATGAAGGAGCCGCAGACCGGAGTGGCGTTGGGCGTCGAAGCCTGGAATAAAGGCTTGCTGATACTGACAAAGGAGCAGGAGGAGAAACTGAAAGAGCAGGTGGAGGCTTTTCTGGACTATCTTGACAGATGAAACGCCCGATGGGAGGGCCGACTTTGATAAAAAACGGTCCGCCGCGGCACTTGTGGATAATTCAAATGATACGGTAGGCAGGGAAAATATCGCTATCTTCTTGTGAGGATATAAAGTATTTTGTTAAATTTGCCGATGGATTTATTTGAGAAACAACAAAATATTAATACAAAAAATGAGAACAGGAATACTACTGATAGGCCTGCTGATGTATTGCCCGATTAGTGCTTCCGCACAGGATGTGGAGGTGCCCGGCGACAAGCATCAGGTATTGACCAACCGATTCGGAGCCAATTGGTTTGTATCGGGAGGTTTAGGATTTAATGCTTCTTACTCCTCACAGGAAAATTGTCCGAATAAAAATCCATTCAGCTCCGATCGCGGAACATTGGGATTTGATGTGGCTGTCGGCAAGTGGTTTACTCCCGGTATAGGCCTCCGGACAAATTTTGGCGGTATATGGGGCAAACAGGTAAATACCGGAAATTCTCATCCTACCTATAAATATTGGCATCTTCACGAAGATGTGCTGTTTAACCTGACCAATCTGCTACGCGGTTATGACGAAAACCGCTTGTGGAACTTTATTCCATACGTAGGTGTTGGTATGGTACGCGACATGCGGCATAGCAAAAATCCGGTTCACGCAGCGGTTAACGTAGGAATTCTCAATAATTTCCGCATAAACCGTAACTTGACGGCATTTGCCGATATTCATGCCTTTGCGGCAAAAGGTAAGCTGGATGGGGCTGTGAATGATGGCTGGATGACACATGGGGCATGGTCGGCACGCCATTATGACAAAATGGTGGGCCTGACTGTTGGCATCACTTGGAATTTCGGTAAATCGACCTGGAAGAAAGCCCCGAACATCGAGGCTTTGCTGGAGATGCATCGGGAGCAGGTCGACGCCATGAATGCGGAAATAGAGAACTTGCGGGCTGAAAACGAAATGCTTTCAGAAGCGTTGGAAGCGCCTGATACTGTTCCCGCTTCCCCCGTAAGTGAATCGGAAGAGCAAGTTCAAATGATTCCGCTTTCCATCTTCTTCAACATTGGTTCATCCCAAGTAGTGAACCGCCGCGATCTGATAAATGTTAAAGATTTGGTGGAGAGTGTCCGGCAGCGTGAATGTGCTTTTGTTGTAACCGGCTACGCTGATAGCAAAACCGGATCACGACTGCTGAATGAGAAACTTTCGAGAGAACGTGCCGAAACTATAGCCAATGAGTTGGCCAAAATGGGGGTGAACCGTAAACGTATTACCGTTGAAGCGATGGGCGGTGTTGACTCCATATCACCTTTCCCCTATAACCGTCGCGTAGTGGTCAGAGTAATAACTGATTGATATGCAATAGTTGTCATCGCCACGAAATATTCCGCGGCAATGGTGAAAAACATCATAATACAATTCAAAAAAAACGGAGACTGAGTTCGGTCTCCATTTTTTTGCAATATTAGTTCCGTACGGTGAGTGTTACTCGTATTGTTTTGATAGTTCGTCGGCAATAGCAAATAACTATGCAAGAAAGCAACCCGTGGAATTGGGTATCTGTTCAAGCATATTTCTAAAACAGCTCGTAAAGCCTTTCGGGAAGCGGGTGCCTTTCTATTGATAATAAACTCGCGCCCTTTTACAAAAAGGCTGTCTAACAAGATAAAGTTAGACAGCCTTTCGACATAATTATAAAGATTTAGCTGACAATATTATTAGTCGACTAAAACTTTTATCCTATAAAAGGATAGGATTATTCACCTTTCTCCATTTTAGCTTTGAGAGCGGCCAGAGCGTCGATATCGCCAAGGCTGGTGGAAGCGGCCTGGTTCTGAATCGTAGCTACGTTCTCTTCCTTCTTAATAGACTTGCGGGCGTTCTTCTTCTCGGCACGGGCTTCTGCACGCTGCACATCCTCAAAGGTGCGGCTATGCGAAAGAATGATACGCTTGCTGTCTTTGTTGAACTCAATTACCTTGAAGGGAAGCTTCTCGTTGAGCTGAGCATGGCTACCATCCTCTTTCACAAGATGCTTAGGAGTGGCGAAGCCTTCTACGCCGTATTCGAGCTGGACTACTGCGCCTTTGTCAAGCATTTCGATGATAGTGCCTTCGTGGATGCTGCCAACGGTGAATACGGTTTCAAATACATCCCAGGGATTCTCTTCGAGCTGCTTGTGGCCGAGGGAGAGACGACGGTTGTCCTTGTCGATTTCGAGAACCTGCAACTTCGATGTCTGCGCCAATCTGAGTGAACTCAGAGGGGTGTTTGATCTTCTTGGTCCAGGAGAGGTCGGAGATGTGGATGAGGCCGTCAACACCTTCTTCGATTTCAACGAATACGCCGAAGTTGGTGAAGTTGCGAACTTTAGCCTGGTGCTTGGAGTTTACGGGATACTTGATTTCGATGTCCTTCCAGGGATCTTCCTTGAGCTGCTTGATGCCGAGGCTCATCTTGCGCTCCTCGCGGTCGAGGGTGAGGATAACGGCTTCCACCTCGTCGCCGACCTTCATGAAGTCCTGAGCGGAGCGCAGGTGCTGGCTCCAGCTCATTTCGCTGACGTGGATAAGACCTTCAACGCCGGGAGCGATTTCTACGAATGCGCCGTAGTCGGCCATAACAACAACCTTACCCTTGACCTTGTCGCCAACCTTGAAGTCTGCGTCGAGAGCGTCCCAGGGATGGGGAGTAAGCTGCTTCAAGCCGAGAGCGATGCGCTTCTTCTCGTCGTCGAAGTCGAGGATAACGACATTGAGTTTCTGGTCGAGCTCAACGACTTCTTTCGGATGGCTTACGCGGCCCCAGCTCAGGTCGGTGATGTGGATAAGGCCGTCTACGCCGCCAAGGTCGATAAACACACCGTACGGAGTGATGTTCTTGACAGTACCTTCGAGTACCTGACCCTTTTCGAGCTTGGAGATGATCTCGCGCTTCTGCTGCTCGAGCTCGGCCTCGATGAGAGCCTTGTGGGACACAACGACATTCTTGAATTCCTGGTTGATCTTGACAACCTTGAATTCCATGGTCTTGCCCACGAAGATGTCGTAGTCGCGGATGGGCTTGACGTCGATCTGAGAGCCGGGGAGGAAGGCCTCGATGCCGAATACGTCGACAATCATACCACCCTTGGTGCGGCACTTGATGTAACCCTTGACCACTTCTTTGTTCTCAAGAGCAAGGTTAACGCGCTCCCAAGATTTGCTTGCACGAGCTTTTTTGTGAGAAAGAACCAACTGTCCCTTTTTGTCCTCCTGATTCTCAATGTACACTTCAACAGTGTCGCCAACCTGAAGTTCAGGATTGTAGCGGAACTCATTTACCGGGATAATACCATCGCTCTTGTAACCGATGTTTACAACTACCTCGCGCTTGTTGATAGAGATGACTGTACCCTCCACCACTTCATTTTCGCTTACACGGCCAAGAGTCTGGTCATAGGCTTTCTCAAGCTCACACTTGCTCTCAGCGGTTTCGGTAGCTCCGTTTTCAAATGCATTCCAGTCAAAATCTGACAGAGGTGCAACGTTCTTAAAATTCTCCATTAATAAAGTTAATAAAATTAGTTAATTAAAAAAGTTGGACATTATGTTAATAACATATATCGCGTGCAAAGATACATTTTTTTTCTATGCCGGCAATAAATACATTCTTACTTTTGCGTGTATAAGTAAAAATAAATGTGTAATTTAGCCGCAAAATAAAGATTCGATACTAATATGAGACATTTTTTGTGCTTTCTTGCGATGCTGTTGCCATTACTCCTTGCCGGATGCGGACAAGGCAAATCTTCTGACAGCAGTCAAATTTCTGACACTATTCTTAACTCCGACCAAATTGTAGATACAGCGCCGGTCTGGGAAGATAGTGATACTACTATATATGGGCGTGCAGACGGATTTGGAATGAGTGCCTTCACATTGATAAGTGATGACAATCGCGAATATGATGTCTCACTTACGGCAGAGGAAGCTGGAGGTCATTACGGGCGCATTTATGGAGATCGCAACGATACCGCCCGTTATGCTATGACAATGTATGAAGCAGAGCAAAGTTTGGACGTCCTGATAAACTTGTCGCAACTGGAAAAATTCACCAAGAACTATGAAATCCATAACGCTCATTTGATTCTCAAGAATGGTGAAAGTCGGGATTTGGTTGATATCATAGAACTTTGTGATACCATATTCCGGGCAAAGGGCAAAAGTGGCAGAGAATATGTCTTCCGCCGTTAAGATTTGAATATTATAATATAGGAGGGGGAGATTGATGCCCCCTTTTTATATTTAAGGTTGAAGAGTAGCGAAACATATCCTTTTCAAAGGTAAAAATCCTCGGTTAAAGCAGAATAGGCTTTGGAGCGTTGGTTTGAGTCTTTATCAAGTAAAACGAGTTCATTGCAATCTGCCGTCTGTGTTTGCGGAGCGTTAATAAAAGACAGCAGAACGCGTTTAGGGAGCTTGCCTTCGCGGGTTATAACTTCCGTTTGCTTTGTTAAATATAACCCTTTGAGAGCGCATTTTTCAATAAAGGAAGATTTTGAGCTATAAGGTAATATTACCTGAAACAACGCTTGCGGACGCATGAGGCGCGTAGCATGCGATATTAGGCTTGTAATACTTAATCCATGCGTATGACGTGCCGTGGCCCGTCGAGTGTCGGGAGGCAAAACAGATTCTTCGAAAAAAGGAGGATTGGAAAGAATGCAATCGAATTTATTTTCATCATTATAATCAGCAATATCTGCGCAAATAACGCACAAACGGTGGGCGAAAGGGGACGCAGAACAATTCTCTGCTGCTTGTTTGGCGGCTTGGGCATCTAACTCTACTCCTACCACTTGAGCACTTTCCGAACGCTGTGCAGCCATAAGAGCTACCACTCCCGAGCCACAGCCAATATCAAGTATCCGTTGGCTTGTGTCGACCTTTGCCCAGGAGCCAAGCAGCACACCGTCTGTGCCGACTTTCATGGCGCAACGATCATGGTAAATGCGGAACTTTTTAAATTCGAAGTAACTCATAAAGTTTTATTAAAAGTGCTATGTGTTCTTTTTGCAAATACTTTAAGGGGGAATCTCAACTGCAAAAGTAATCATTTTATTGCTTTTAATAGCTGACGGAAACTTTTGTTTATGTTGAATATCTGCTTAAAGAAAGAAGAAAAGAAATAAACAGGCTACCGAACAAACAAAAAGCGTACAAGATGAAGTGTAAGAGTAAAAAAAGCAGTAAATTTGCACAGCCTTCAATGGCCTGCAGATGTTTTAATTAAATTTTCAGTTTAGAATATCCGTTGCAGGCCTGATATTTATGTCAGCCTGATTCCCCTAAGGTTAATTGAAAGCGATAAACGGGGCTTAACAAAACAGATATGATTAAAGACGATATGCAACAGAATCCCTTTTCGCTGATTGCGGACTTCGATGGGGATATTTCCGGATTGTTTTCCAAGGAGATAGATGATATTCTGCCCATACTTCCCTTACGCAACATGACATTGTTTCCCGGCGTTGTAGCTCCAGTGGCCGTAGGACGGGAGAATTCCAAGAAACTGATAGAACAAGCTGTCAAGGGGAAAGGCTATATCGGTGTGGTATGTCAGCGCGATGCAAATGTAGACGAGCCGGGAGCAAAAGATATATATCCCATTGGTGTTGTTGCAAAAGTTATGCGAGTTATAGAATTGCCTGATAAGGCCGTAACCGTAATACTTCAAAGTTTCTCACGTTTCGCTATCGGCAAGATTACCCGCTATAAACCTTTCATAAGGGCTTATGTAGAGAAACTGCAGGAAGAACTGCCTGTAGATGAAGATAAGGAATACACCGCTTTGGCCGAAGCCTGTAAAGACGCAACAATCCGTTTGTTACGTAGTAGTGAACCTATACGCGAAGAAGCCGTCTTTGCCATTCGCAATATCAGTCATCCGGTTTTTCTTGTGAATTTCATTTGTACGAACTTGCCATTTTCTCTTGAAGAAAAGGCGGAGCTTCTATCCGAGGGTAATCAAAAAATGCGTGCCTACCGGTTGCTGACCATATTGAATCGTGAATACCAATTTGCTTCACTTAAACAGCAAATACAGGAAAAGACACGCGAGGATATGGACTTGCAGCAAAAGGAGTATTTCTTACACCAGCAGATAAAAAGTATTCAAGAGGAATTGGGCGAAACCCAAAACGAAGATATCGTTGATCTTGAAAAGACTGCCGAGAGCCTTAAAATGCCTGAGAAAATAAAGACTTTGTTCGCAAAGGAATTAGCTAAATTAGGGCGCATTAATCCTCAGAATCCTGACTATAATGTACAACTTAATTATTTGCAGACTATAACATCATTGCCATGGGGAATAGAAACGGCAGATAATCTTGACATAAAGAACGCACGGCGCACGCTCAATGCTGACCACTATGGTATGGAACGTGTGAAAGAACGTATACTTGAGCATCTTGCCGTGTTGAAGATGCGGCAAGATATGAAGGCACCTATAATTTGTCTTTACGGTCCTCCGGGGGTTGGTAAAACCTCATTAGGCCGCAGCATTGCGGAGGCACTATCGCGTAAATATGTGCGTATATCACTTGGCGGTGTTCACGACGAGTCTGAAATACGCGGTCATCGCCGCACCTACATAGGTGCGATGCCTGGGCGTATCATCAAAGGACTTGTCAAGGCTGAAAGTTGTAATCCTGTTTTTATTCTTGACGAAATAGATAAAGTATCGCAAAGCAATTATAACGGCGATCCGCAATCAGCCTTGCTCGAGGTTCTTGATCCAGAGCAAAACAATGCCTTTCATGACAATTATCTCGATCTTGATTTCGATTTGTCGAAAGTGCTTTTTATAGCAACAGCTAATAATCTCAGCAGTATTCCTGGGCCATTACTTGACCGTATGGAACTTATCGAGGTCGAAGGATATCTCACAGAAGAAAAGAAGGAAATTGCCAAGCGGCATCTTGTGCCCAAAGAGCAGAAAGAGCTGAACTTCGGGGAATATGGTGCATTGAAAATCCAGCCAGCGGCTATTGAACACATTATTGAAAAATACACACGCGAAAGTGGTGTCCGGCAGTTGGAAAAACAAATAAACAAGATATTCCGTAAAACAGCGTATCTTTTAGCTGTGGATGGGAATATGCCTTTTCCAAAATCAACGGTCAGAGTGCAAGATATAGAAATGCTACTTGGTAAGCCTATATATAATCGCGATAAATATCAAGGTAATGCAGACGCCGGCGTCGTTACAGGATTGGCATGGACCGCGGTAGGAGGCGAGATTCTCTTTATAGAAACAAGTCTGAGCCGCAGCAAAGCACCTAAACTTACCTTGACAGGTAATCTGGGTGATGTGATGAAAGAGTCCGCGGTTCTTGCTTTAGAATATATCAAGGCGCATGCTGATACTTTTGGCATTGACTATCGGGTATTTGACAACTGGAGCATTCATATACATGTCCCGGAAGGTGCAACGCCTAAAGATGGGCCTTCGGCAGGTATAACAATTGGAACTTCACTGATATCTGCTTTAACTCAGCGCAAGGTCCGGGCCAATATTGCAATGACAGGCGAAATAACTTTGCGTGGCAAAGTACTTCCTGTAGGCGGTATAAAAGAAAAGATTTTGGCTGCAAAACGAGCAGGAATCACAGATGTCATCATGAGTGAGGAGAATCGGAAAGACATAGAAGAAATAAAAGCCAATTATGTGGCCGGATTAGAATTTCACTTTGTCAAAAACGTTGAAGAGGTGTTCAAATTCGCATTACTCAACGAAAAAGTTGATAATCCAATAGATTTTACAATCGCGGAGAATGTTGAAGAGGATACACAAACTGTCACGAATAAAAAATAACCTATGACATTCGAGCTACAACATACTGAAAAAAACAGTAGTGCACGTGCCGCACTCATCACGACAGACCACGGACAAATAGAAACTCCTATATTCATGCCTGTCGGCACGTTGGGAAGTGTAAAAGGCGTGCATCTTCATGAACTTAAAGATGACATCAAGGCTCAGATAATCTTAGGCAATACCTATCATCTCTATTTGCGTCCCGGACTTGATATCATAGAAAAGGCCGGTGGTTTGCATAAATTCAATGGCTTTGACCGCCCGATGCTGACAGATAGTGGAGGCTTTCAGGTTTTCTCTCTGACAGGGATTCGCAAACTTAGTGCCGAAGGTTGTGAGTTTCGTTCGCACATCGACGGGAGCAAGCATTTCTTTACTCCCGAAAAGGTAATGGACATAGAGCGTACCATTGGTGCGGATATCATGATGGCTTTCGACGAGTGCCCTCCAGGAACCGCCGACTTCAGCTATGCCCGTAAGAGCCTTGATTTAACGCATGACTGGATGAAACGCTGCTGGAAGCGATTTCACGAGACATCTCCAAAATACGGCTACCATCAAGCGCTGTTCCCCATAGTACAAGGTTGCGTTTATCCGGAACTTCGCCGTGAGAGCGCGGAGTTTATGTCAAGTTTTGATGCTGAAGGTTATGCCATCGGCGGTTTGGCGGTAGGAGAACCTGCTGAGATTATGTATGACATGATAGAGGTCGTCAACGAGATACTTCCACAAAATCGGCCTCGCTATCTGATGGGAGTTGGAACTCCAGCCAATATCCTTGAAGCGATAGAGCGAGGTGTTGACATGTTTGATTGTGTTATGCCGACACGCAATGGGCGTAATGCGACGCTCTTTACTGCCGATGGTACAATAAACATGCGTAATGCAAAATGGGCAGATGATTTTTCGCCGGTAGACGCCGTCGGATATTGTCTGGCAGACACACAATATTCCAAGGCCTATTTACACCATCTGTTTAAATCGAAAGAGTTATTGGCCATGCAAATAGCAAGCATCCACAATCTGGCGTTCTATTTATGGTTAGTCCGCGAAGCGCGCAAACATATTTTAGCCGATGATTTCGCTGCATGGAAAGCCCAGATGGTGGAACGCGTATCCCGCCGTTTATGATGGATAAAAAATATGAAACAGAAGCCTGAGAATATATATATGCTTAAGCATTTCATGCAGATTGCCGGTACGTTTTTAAAGCGTTCCGGCAGTTCGATGACCGTCAAGCGTATAGACCGTTACATCATCAGTAAGTTTTTATCCACATATATATTCTTGATAGCCATAGTCATAATGATAGCCATCATTTTTGACTATAACGAGAAGATTGATAAATTTACGCAGAGCCATGCTTCGTTCGAGCGCATCATTTTTGATTATTATCTAAATTTCATTCCCTATTTTTCCAATCTGTTCAGTCCGCTATTTGTCTTTATTTCGGTTATATTTTTCACATCCAAGTTAGCTGGAAATTCTGAAATTATAGCCATGAAGTCTACCGGCATGAGTTTCCGGCGTTTGCTGCGGCCGTACATGATGGCGGCAGGAATAATAGCTGCCACATCGTTTCTGCTTGGTGCCTACGTGATACCGAAAGGAAATGTATCGCGTGTTGATTTCGACAACACTTACATCAAAAAAAAGAAAATCACCATTGCCGAGAATGTTCAGATGCAAGTCGATACCGGTGTCGTGGCCTATATCACCAATTTCGACATCACAACCAAAAGCGGCTACGGTTTCTCCCTTGATAAATTCGTGGATAAGAAACTTGTCGCACATCTTACGGCACAAAACATACAATACGATACATTGTCCGACCGTCGCAACAGTTGGACGCTACGAATGTATAGAATCCGCACGCTGAAAGGTATGCGCGAGACTATCATAAGCGGCGACAAACTGGACACTATCATAATGATGGAACCCACGGACTTTTTTTATGTGAAAAACCAGCAGGAAACCTTAACCTTACCTGAATTAAAGGATTTTATAGGAAAGCAGAAAATGCGTGGAGCCCCCAATATAAGCACTTTTGAAGTGGAGTATTATAAGCGTTTTGCCACACCTTTTGCCGCCTTTATATTAACGATTATCGGCGTGTCGCTATCCTGCCAAAAGCGTAAGGGGGGTATGGGCATCTCGCTCGGCATAGGCCTGGCTTTGAGCTTTACTTACATTATGTTTCAGACAGTATCCGCAACATTTGCCACAAATGCCGGTTTCCCTGCTATGATAGCCGTATGGATACCCAACCTTGTTTTCGCGACTATTGCCTACATACTTTATAAAAGAACTCCTGAATAAATGTACATCTCCGAGCATAATAGCAGAAAGGTAATTTCCTGAACTATTGGCTCCCTACAATATAACAGAATATGTATTTTGCAGATTTAGATTTAAACGAAGATTTGTTGGACGCATTATATGATATGCGCTTCGATGAGTGTACTCCCGTACAGGCCGAGTGCATTCCCCATCTTTTGGAAAACAAAGACTTGATAGGTATTGCTCAGACCGGAACAGGAAAGACAGCGGCCTATCTGCTTCCGCTGCTCACAGTGTTGCGACGTGATCCGCATCCCGAAGATGCTGTCAACTGTTTGGTAATGGCCCCGACACGTGAGCTGGCGCGGCAGATAGATCAGGCACTTCAAGGATTCGGATACTATATGGATATAAACGGCGTTGCCGTTTATGGAGGTAACGACGGGGCACGTTACGAGCAGGAACGGCGGAGCTTGACTTCCGGAGCCGATATCGTAATTGCTACTCCCGGTCGTCTGATCACACATTTACAATTAGGAACACTTGATCTGAGCCGTACCACTCACCTCGTACTTGATGAGGCAGACAGAATGCTCGATATGGGTTTTAGCGACGACATCATGAAAATCGTCGAAAACTTGCCCGAAGAGCGGCAAACCATACTCTTCTCCGCTACCATGCCCCCCAAAATAGCGGAATTAGCGCGCAATATCATGCACAACCCAGTGGAGGTAAGTATAGCGGTATCCAAACCTGCTGAAAAAATAGACCAAAGCGTATATATCTGTAAAGAAAGCGACAAAACGGCCATTATCAAGCATGTTTTCAAAGAGAAAGTTCCCGAGCGGGTCATACTGTTCGCCTCCTCCAAGCAAAAGGTCAAGGACTTGCACATTGTTCTTCAGAGAGCCGGCTATAATGTAGCAGCCATGCACTCCGATCTTGAGCAAAAGCAGCGCGACGAAGTGATGCTTGACTTCAAGGCACGCCGCATCGATATCCTTGTAGCCACCGATATCGTGGCCCGCGGCATCGACATCGACGACATAACACTGGTCATAAACTATGATGCTCCCCGCGACGCAGAAGACTATGTGCACCGCATCGGCCGTACGGCGCGTGCTGGCCGGGAGGGACGGGCCATCACCCTCGTAGGGGAGCGGGACCGCTTTGCCTTGGCTTCCATTGAGCGTTTGCTTGGCGAAAAAGTGCCGCGGGCCATCTTACCCGATGGCATGCAATCTCCGCAAACCGCCGTTCACGAAGAGGGCAGGGGAGGAGACAAAAAAGATACGCGCAACCATCGGCATCGCGGAGGCCGTAACCGGCACTCCTCTTCGAAGGAAGGACGCGGCAGCAATGTCACGGAGAAGGGTAAAGAAGCAGACAACAGACCTGGCGAGAATAAGGAAAGTTCCCACAAACGTCGGCGTTCACGCAACCAACGTGGTCGTGGCAGAAACCGGAACAGCAATAATGACGCCCCCACCGCTTCAGGCAGCGACGACAATAAGGCATAAAAAAGCAGCCATCGGATTAAGTATGAAACTATCAATCCGATGGCTCTATTATTATGATGAAAGAATCGCCGTACCTTAATTCTGCCCAACATTCCTGTTATAGGTGCGAACGGACATGGGCAAGTGCTTTCTCCCAATCCGTATCAATGGAGAAAGGGGTCAGTTCGGTTCCCGATCTGACGAATTGCAGCGTTGTCGTTTCGTCAGGATCATGAAAAAGCGGGTACTTCTCTGTGGCCTCGGTGAATCGGTTTAGGCGCTGCAATTTGGTATCTTCATTCAAATGTTGGTTCTCAAGCACTTCTGTGTAAAGCAATGTCATAAATTCTGAGAGACAATAAGCCTGCACATCCAGAAAGTGATTGCGGTCCGGTATGTTTTCCGCACAGGCCTTATCGCTGATATAAATCAAAGTAACCTTTTTGAAGGCGGCTATGTGATTCTGCGTGAAGCTGGTGGTCGGCGAATTAACAATGCGGGAGGCGTTTCCCAATATATGCTCATAAATATCCTGTCCCTTTACTTCGGGAGAAAGCAACAGGAGTATGAAAGCTGTCAACAGGGCTTTTTTCATCATTTTCAATAGTTAGGAATGGTTTTATTACGGTTTCGGCCGGCAAAGGCCGTATTTCTTATTCTTGTTTCTGCAAACGGATGCGCCGGTCAATGCAGGCTGGATATTCGTAGTCGTAGTGGCTCACCATGATCAACGTATGTGCCGGATTGGCCATATATTCATCTATCACCTGCATGGCCCGGCGGCAGCAACGGGCATCAAGTCCGTGGAAAGGTTCGTCGAGTATGAGCAATTGCGGAGTCTTCACGAAAGCGCGTGTCAGCAAAACGAGCTGCTGCTCGCCGGTGGAAAGCGACCGGTAGTCGCGTTGGGCGAGATGGGCAATACCGAATATTTCCATCCAGGCAACACAGCGCTCTTCTTCTGCGGCATTGCGGCGCCCGTACAACCCGATAGTGTCGCGTAATCCGCTGGCCACAATGTCCACAGCCTTTAAAGCGGCATTGTAGGTCATAGCCATTTCGGGTGATACGTAGCCTATTTTTTGCTTTATGTCCCAGATGCTTTCCCCGCTTCCGCGACGTTTGCCGAAAAGTGATATGTCGCAGGCATATCCCATGGGATTGTCCGCGCAAACGAGTGAAAGCAGGGTTGATTTTCCAGCTCCGTTTTGCCCTGTCAGGGCCCAATGTTCACCACGGCATACTTTCCAGTTGAATTTTTTAAGAATCGTACGCGCGCCATATCGCACCGTGACATCGCGGAAACAGATTACATCCTGTTCCTCACTATGAATGAACTTATGCAACGGTGGCGGAAAATTAAAATTGCCGGCAACCGCAGGCGCGTTGTCCGGTACCGCATCGAAAAAATCATTGCGCGGAATTTTAGAACCGACTTTCCGGTTTTCCAATCGTACTACTTGCCGGATAAACGGCGGAATATCCTCCTTTCGGTTCACGACCAGGACGATCGTGATATGTTTTGAAAGCGCGGTGAGCCATTCAGTGAAGTCTGCACGCGTCTCCGCGTCGAGTCCGATGTACGGATTGTCGAAAATCAGCGTTTGTGGCCAGTCTTTCAAGGCTTTGAGTAACTGCAACCGCCGCATTTCGCCACTCGAGAGTAAGTTGATAGTCTTGTCTGTATGCTGGTCCATGCCCGACAGGCGGAACAGGTCGGCATACATTCCAGGTGCCTTCTCTTCCGCCACATCTTCCGCCTTGCCAAGTACTTCGCCTACAGTTGGAAAGTATGTTTCGTCTGCATGGTTCCAGCGTTGCTGATAGTAGGCCGGCGGGGTGGTGCCATACACATTGCGGAACACAATGTGGCGGATACAGCCGGCAACATGGCGTCGCTGCCGGCCATCGTCGAGCAAAGGATGTGCACCGGTCAGCAGATTCACGAAAAGCGACTTGCCGCTACCGTTGGCGCCCCATACGGCTAAATGTTCGCCCGCCTTCAATTCGAAGTCCAGTGGACCGGCCAGGCGAAAAAGCGGATGGCGGGCGATGCCATGTGTTATTTCGATATTTTTTTGCATATAGCCGTGGTTTTGATAGAGGAGAGCGGGGTGCTTACCCGCTCACTATTCTGTTTGACAAAGGCACTCCACGACCTTGCCGCTGCGGTTCCTCCCTGCGCGCATTGCGGTTGCATCTCCTGCAGAGCGTGGCAATAAGCAGCTGCCAGGGCGTCGGTCGCGTCTAAGAATGAAACCATGTTCTCGTCCTTCAGGTGAAGCATTCTTTTCAGTATGCCCGCAACCTGCTCCTTGCTCGACTGCCCGTTACCGGTTATGGACATTTTTATTTTCATCGGAGCGTATTCGTGTACAGGCACGTCGCGGCTGATGGCCGCTGCGATGGCCACGCCCTGCGCCCGCCCCAGTTTCAGCATGCTCTGCACGTTTTTTCCGAAAAAGGGAGCCTCGACAGCCAATTCATCGGGATGAAAGGAGTCAATGATACCAACCACGCGTTCGTAGATACGGCCCAACTTGAGGTAAGCGTCCTTGCAGCGCCGCAGGTCTATCACCCCCATAGCCTCCATCTGTACCTTGCGCCCCGTAACTCTAATGATGCCGTAGCCCATCAGGTTGGTGCCGGGGTCAATGCCCATGATTATTTTTTCCAGAGGAGGGCGTGAGGTTTTTATGCGTAGGCTTTCAGTCATACTGGTTGTCTTTTTTCTGTATGAATTAAGAAGAGTGTCCGGAACTGCGCTACCAGTTTCATCTGCCGGCAAGCGAAGTGAAAGTGGGAACAGGTCCCACTTTTGTGGCATTGCTTCCCACAAAAGTGGCAAGCAATGCCTTTTTCCGAGCCTCACTTGCTACCGAATGTTAATTAAGGAGACAAAAATACATATTCCAGGGAGATTTCATCAAAATATTTCTGTGAAATATTATTATTTGCAGATTAAATTATACATTTGCAAAGCATAAAACAAGGTATAGAAAGATTATGAAACGTATTTTTACTCTTTTTCTCCTGACTACGTGCATGGTTTGCACTAATTTGTTCGCGCAGGCTGTCATCGAATTCAAGAAATCCACACACAACTTCGGCACGTTCTCTGAAAAGACTCCGGTGAAAGCTGTCTTCAAGTTCAAGAACACAGGTAAAGAGCCGCTCGTCATTCAGCAGGTGGTTACTTCGTGTGGCTGTACCGTGGCCGATTACACGAAAACAAAAGTAGATCCCGGAAAAGAAGGAGAGGTTTCTGTCACCTATAACGGGACAGGCAAATCCAAAGGTACTTTCCGCAAAAATATCATCGTACGCTCCAATGCTTCCAACAATCCTGTCCGCCTGTGGGTTACCGGATTCATGAATAAGGAAGATTGAGCAAAATGTTCCCCCATTCTTTGTGTCATGAATAAAAATAATCATCTTGTTATAATGGCCGGCGGCATAGGTAGCCGCTTTTGGCCTGTCAGTACGGAAGAACGCCCCAAGCAGTTTCTCGATATTCTCGGAACGGGAAGAACTCTCCTCCAGTTGACCGTTGACCGTTTCGCCGATTTAGTGCCGCTCGAAAACGTATGGGTTGTGACCTCCACATGCTATATTGACATCGTGCGTGAGCAATTGCCGGGCGTGCCTGAGAACAATATTCTGCTGGAGCCATGCCGCCGCAACACGGCTCCCTGCATTTGTTACGCCAGCTGGAAGATAAAAAAACGCAACCCCAAAGCCAACATCGTGGTAGCTCCCAGCGACCATATCATCCTCAACCAGCAGGCTTTCAGCGAAGCAATAAGTGACGTGATGATTTTCTCGGCCGAAACCGATGCAATCGTTACCCTCGGCATCCGGCCCTCGCGTCCTGAAACGGGCTATGGTTATATCAAAGCCGATCTTAGCTTTTCCTCTTCACGGAAAAAGAATATATTTCGCGTGGATTCCTTCAAGGAAAAACCCACACTCGAAGTAGCCGAAAGCTACGTCAAGCAACCGAATTATCTTTGGAACTCCGGCCTGTTTATTTGGAGCGTCAGCACCATAATAAACGCTTTCCGCGTATATCAGCCCGAAATGTCGCGCCTCTTCGAGCAAATGATGCCTTATTATGACACTGAGCTGGAACAGGAAAAAATTAACGAGATGTTCCCTCAATGCGAGAATATTTCTGTCGACTACGCCATCCTGGAACGGGCGGAAGAGATTTACGTTTATCCGGCAGACTTCGGATGGAGCGACCTTGGCACCTGGGGCTCATTGCGGCAGCAGGTGAAGCAGGACCAATACGGCAATGCGGCCATCGGCCCCGACATAGACCTTTATGAAACACATAATTCCATCGTCCACACCACGCAGTTGAAAAAGGTTGTGGTGCAGGGACTTGACGGATATATCGTGACCGAAAAGGACGGAACTCTTCTTATCTGCAAATTATCTGAAGAGCAACGCATCAAGTTGTTTCATTAATATCAGGAGGAGGACTTGCGGTCATGAAGGATGCCTGCAAGTATTCCATAATCTTGTTTCATAACAAAATAAATGGTGACGAACAAAGGCACGGTGCCATAGTTCGCCACCATATTTTTACAATAGCTTGACATAAGCAGACTGCAACATAAATATGAGTTTCTCCCGCATCATTATCGAATGGTACCGACAGAATAAGCGTGACCTTCCCTGGCGCGACATCAGGAATCCGTACCTTATATGGATTTCTGAAATTATCTTACAGCAAACTCAAGTAGCGCAAGGATATGATTACTACCTGCGCTTTGTAGAGCGGTTTCCCGACGTGCGGTCGCTGGCAGATGCCGACGAAACCGAAGTGTTGCGCTACTGGCAGGGGCTGGGCTACTATAGCCGCGCACGCAACCTGCATGCCGCGGCGCGACAAATCATTGAGGCCGGCGGAGAATTTCCTCAAACCTATCAGGAAATACGCGCCTTGAAGGGGGTGGGAGACTATACGGCAGCTGCCATATGCTCCTTTGCTTACGGATTGCCCTGCGCCGCTGTTGATGGCAATGTATATCGCGTTCTCTCGCGCTATCTTGGCATAGACACGCCCATTGATACGACTGCCGGTAAGCGCTTTTTTGCCGGAATAGCGCACGAAATGATGGGAACGGCCGATCCTTGCGACTACAACCAGGCCATTATGGACTTCGGGGCACTGCAATGCACACCACAAACGCCTCATTGTCAAACATGTCCGCTATCTGATTCGTGCCAGGCACGTGCAGAAGGAACTCCCGCCGCTTATCCTGTAAAATCAAAGAAGGTGCCGGTGACTGACCGCTATCTTACCTACTTTTTATTATGTCACAAAAACCACATTTATCTGCGCTGCAGACCAAAAGGTGACATCTGGACAGGATTGTACGAGCCTTATCTCATTGAGCACACAACTCCAACAGACGAGAAGGTGCTTTTCGCCGAATTAATCTCACATTTGCCAGATCAGGAACTCACGTTCAAGACTGTAGCCCGTGGGGTGCGCCACATTCTTACCCATCGTCGGCTCAACGTTGACTGTTACGAAGTGCAACTCATACGCCCCATTGCCATCGAGGGTTATATAGCTGTTTCTTGGGAAGATATTGACAACTATCCGTTACCCCAGTTGATTTGTCGGTTATTCAGCAAAATGAGGGAATAATTATATATTATTCCCCTCGTATGATGGGCAGTCCCAACTTGTATTTCACAGCCAGCAGACGTATGATAACCACTACAAGACCACAGATAATGGCACAAACGGCCGGAGGGAAATGCAAAAGCGAACCTACATAATAGGCAAGGCCGCCTATGACACAGGCAAGGGCATATATCTCCTTACGGAATATAAGTGGTTCCTCATTAATGAAAACATCGCGCAACACGCCACCACCGGCCCCTGTGATGGTGCCCATTATGATAGCTGCCCAAAAGGGGAAGTGCTCTCCTGAAGGCATTGTTGTGCTTAAAGTCTTTTCTACACCCGTTACCGTAAAAAGGGCCAGGCCGATGGTGTCGAAAATAAACCAGGTGTTATTTTGCCTTACTAGCAATTTTCTGAAAACAATCACCCATAGTAAGGCGAAAGCTGATGATAGGAGATAAAAGGGATTTGTCAACCAAAAAGGAGACACGCCAAGCATCAGGTCACGCATCGTGCCACCGCCAATAGCAGTGGTGACGCCGACAACGTATGCGCCAAACAAATCGAATCGCTTGGCCGATGCCAAACGTATGCCTGAAATAGCAAAAGCTACTGTCCCTACAAAATCAAAAATCTGTGTAAGCGTAATTTCGGGTATCGTTATGCTCATCATAAACTATCTTCTGAATTTTAATTAACTGTATTAACAGGCTTACCGGCAAGAAAAGCTCTGATATTGCCGGCAATCATGTGCAAGATACGCCGGCGGGCCTCAGGGGTGACCCAGGCCACGTGGGGGGTGACAAAGGCATTGGGGGCTGAAAGTATCGGGTTGTTTTCCGCAGGCGGTTCTTGCGACAGCACATCACAGCAATATGCGCCGAGTCGTCCTCCGGCAAGAACTGCAGCTATTGCATTTTCGTCCACAAGTTTTCCCCGGGCAGTATTGATTAGGATTAGTCCGGGACGTGCAACTTCAAGCAAGGCGGCATCTATCATATTCCGGTTCTTATCAGTCAAAGGGCAATGCAGGCTTATCACATCGCAAGTGGCAAAAGCCTCTTTAAGCGATAGTTTATGAACATCGCCGGGAAGTTGCTCCTGAGATTTTGATGTCACAGCAAAAAGGTACATCCCGAATGGGCGTAACATATTGGTTACTTCCCGGCCTATATTCCCAAATCCTACAACGGCCAACCGCTTGTCGTCAAGTTCCATTAAAGGATCGTTCCAGCAGCAAAAATCGTTCTGCCGGCTCCAGAAACCGTTACGGCATAGTGTGCTGTAATGCCCGACCCGATTGGCAACCTCCAGTAAATGGGCCACAACCATTTGTGCCACGGCACGTGTTCCATAACCAGCGCAATTGCACACGGTGATGTCATGGCGGCGTGCTGCGGCGACATCAACTACATCATAACCTGTGGCCGCTACACAAATAAGCCGCAAGCGGGGTAGGAGGGCAAAATGCTCCTCGCGCAAAACGGTCTTGTTTGTAATTATTATATCGGCTTCGGCCGCGCGCTCCAAGACTTCGTTCCTGGCCGTGCGTTCATAAAAAGTAAGGTGCCCGCATTGTTTGATTATGTCCCAATCCAAATCACCGGGATTCAATGTATAAGCATCCAAGAATACAATATGTGGTGAAAGCATCTGTCGGTAACTTTATTATAATTATTGTGTCGTTTATGGCTATATGCCCTTATTTACGGGTCTTACGCCCCGTACGCCATCCTACCAGGCGGTCATAACGGGCCCCGGCTTGGCGATAATAGACAAGTATGCTGTATTCATTCTCTGTTTGATAATAATTTCCTTCTACCGGATTTGTTGTGCCCCTTCCGTTGCCAGTATCCATGAGATATTGATAAGAATAGTATCCTTGTTTCAGAAGTAGTTGCCCTTCGTAACGTTGCCGGGCAGCGTTGTACTTCATCCGGTAGGGGGCGGAGAAGCTGCCGTTTGTCCACTGACCATTTATATAGATTGGCAAGTCCGCGGGAATTTTGTCTTGCTGAAGTTCAAAATGTACCCACAGATAGTCGGCTTCAGTGTCGGCATTGCCGGAGTTGTTGGCAATGGGAATAAACCGGCCGTTCTGATCTTCATCATAAAGATAGTTGCGCCGCGGAAAATCCCGCATTAAGGTAGCGTGATAATACGGATCATAGTAACGGATATTATCAACGTGCATGCCGGGATAGCGCGTGGAGGTCAGCTCAAACTTTCTGTATTCATTGCCGGCAGGGAAAATAAGTTCGCGGCAGTTCTTCCAAAATACCGATTTGCCGGATTGTCCGGTTGGTGAAGGACCGGTCACTGCATTGTCCCACCTGTTATTTTGCAAGACTACCAGTTTCAGCTCTTTTGCCGCATCCCGCAAGTTGAGTGCGTTGATGCCAACCTCAAGCGATAATTGCTGATGGTTTTCGTTGCGATCTATTTCCGTATCGGTAGAAATCTCTGTCATGATATTGGCAATATCTTCCGTCACGTAGAAATAACTTTTGAACAGAGGGCTACGCTCCTCATTGCCGTCGTCCCATACCACGAGTTCATAGTTGCCTGACAACAGGGGACGCATACGTGAATTGGGCAGCGACAAGGAATAGTGTGTGTAAAGCACACTTGTATTCATACTCTGCTCGTAGTCCTCAATGACTTCTTCGTCGGATACAGCCCACACATAGTCGGAAGTGAGGAGACCGTCCTCCGGGTTGAAATCTGCGTCAAGATGCCGGATGCTGTAGGTATAGCGATGATAATCATGACTCAGCTCGTCGAACGAAATGCGCAGAAAGTCATTGCCTCCCATGCGCAAAACCGGCAACTGGCCGGTATCATTACCTACAGCCAGCGTGACGGTCCTGATGTTGTCATTAAATATAATTGTGCGCTGCCCAATAGCGGGCAGCGCTGCAAGAAGCAAACAGAGGAACAGACTTGGGATATACGAACCGTTTTTAACTGTTTCTGCCATTATACGGAGGTGCTGATTATAAAAAACAAGATTTATTTTTCTATCACTTCCACGATGTAGTCTATACAATCGGCTGGAATCGTAAGTCCGCTTACCTCAAGCCGGTGGTTCTTGTAGGTGTAAGCTAACGGCTGCTTGCCTATAAAAGCACGGACAGACTTCACCTTCTTGGCAGAAAGCGGCAGATCTATATTCGTTAGCGAAGGGGCCAGCACGTGAACATATATGGTTTTTCCATTACGCGTGCAAACAACATCGTCGCTTCCGGTGGCTACGCCTCCGGCTTCAGTACAATAAATGCTTTCTCCATTTTGACGCAACCACGCTCCCATGTCTTTAAGACGCGCCAAGGCTGTATCGGGCAGGCATCCGTCGGGCTGCGGACCTATGTTGAGCAGCAGATTGGCCCCTTTACCGGCTGTACGGACGAGCAATTGCAGCAATTCTTTGGACGATTTGTAATTCTGATCCACTATTTTGTATCCCCACATGCCATTCATCGTCTGACAAGTCTCCAATGGCAATCGGCTGACTTCTTGGCCGGAAAGACCGGCCTTGTTTTCGCCTGGCACATCACGTTCGAATATTTGTATGTCTTCGCCGGCTACAGGCGTCTGGTGATGGTTGTTTCCGACAAGGCAGGCCGGCTGCAACTTATGGATAAGCGCATATTGCTCCTCAAGTTGCCAGTTGAAAGGCTGATCGTCTTTATCATGATCCCATACGCCGTCAAACCAAATGCAGTCCACTTTGCCGTAATTCGTAAGGAGTTCCGTTAGCTGATGGTTCATAAAAGCATAATAGCTGTTCCAATTCTGCTGATTGCCCTTGCGTCCCGTACCACGTCCGGTCCGACCTATAGGGTAGTCCTCGCGCGTCCAGTCCAAATGCGAATAGTAAAAGTGCAATCCGAGGTTCTGCTCATGGCAGGCGTCAGCCAACTGAAGAACAATATCTTTGCCATAAGGAGTGTTCATGATATTGTAGTCGGAGTATTTTGTATTCCACATCGAAAAGCCATCATGATGGCGCGTGGTGAAACACAAGTAGCCGGCCCCAGCATCCTTGATAGCCTTTACCCATTGACACGCATCGAATTTGTGCGGATAGAAGGCTCCGGCAGCCTTGGCATACTCCTTATTGTTGATATTGGCGTTGGTCATATACCACTCTCCCTGCGCAAACATACTATAAAGCCCCCAATGCAAAAAAATGCCGAAGCGTTTGTCGCTAAATTCGGTGCGCGCCCGTATATTTTCAGGAGCAGGGGAGTACTGTTGCGCACAAACTGACACTCCGCTCATGTGTGACAAGCACATGAGCGAAAACGACAAGGTATATAATGCTTTTTTTATCATCGATTATTTGAATTTAGTATTGTAGCCAATTAAAATATATTGCAAATATACGCCTTTTTGACGAAGTTTCTGCTTCACTATAATAAAAAAATCGTACCTTCGCACATCGAAGAGATAGTTTGCCGGCTTGTCGCACGCAACAAGAATATTGCGGGAGGAAAGTCCGGGCAACACAAGGCATCTCGCTTCCTAATGAGAAGTAGTCCGTGAGGATTAATATGTGCAGAAGAAAATAACCGCTTCGGGCTTACCGGAGTAAGGGTGAGAAGGTGGAGTAAGAGCCCACCGGTCATGCAGTGATGTATGAGCCGTGCACATCGAGAGTTGAAAGTTCGCGTATACCGACGTCTGAGGGCCGCCTGTCCGATTTACGCCGGAGGGTAGAACGATAGAGCCTGGCGGTGACGCCAGGTCTGGATAAATGACAAGCAACCGTCCTGCGGTTACAGAACCCGGCTTATAGGCAAACTATTTCTTTTCTTTCAAATTTGAGAAACAACACGCAGACTCATTGTACCGGCAGGTTTAGTGGCAGGGCTAAACATGGAATAAGCGGCACCTTGCCCGTGAAAAGGTGTTTTAGCATTTGATGCTGCTACGCACGCGCGTGACAATGTTTCGTTTTTTATCATTCAGCACGCCATAGCATATTGATAAATAGTATATTTACGCTGAAGGATAGGGCTAGAAACTTCAGTAGATACTTTGCAGGCTGACGGAAGCGGTTTTGAAAATCCAACCATATTGCTTTTGCCGGACAACACGGATGTTTTCAGATAGCGCCAGGCGAATTTCAAAAAGCATTACTTGGAATTTAAAATGCACGTATTCGTGTAAAAATTCCAAGTAATGCTTTTCGGCACACGAGTAAGTCCTTTTTTGCCGGTCGGCACAATGGGGCGCCATCGTGCCCGCTGAATGTCAAAACGAGCTATCTTTCAGCACAAACAATTAAACAGCAATTACTTACGGACTGCTGAATGATAAAACATAAAAAACCTTTTACGCGCGTGCGTAGATTTTCATCATAGAGTAGAGCCTGGTTACAGGAGTTCTCAAGGAGCAGCTTCGAGCGCTTGCTTTATCGTAGTTTCAATTTGGTCAAGTTCCTTCTCTACAAAACCAAGTGTGCCGAGGAGTATTTTGCCGTCAGCCCCGATAACAAAAAGGCGGGGCACACCTTGCTTGGCATAGCGGGCGAATATTTCTTTGTCTGTATCTAAAGCCGTTACGGCGCCCAAATAGGCATAGTCGGTTTTTCCTTTCTCGGTGGCGAAGAATTTGTCGAGGCTTTCGCGGCTATCCTTGTAAGCCACAGGTAAATAAATAAACTTATCGTTGCCGGCAAACTGCTTGAGGCGGGCGGGGAGCATGGCAGGGGCCAACTCGCGCAAACAAGGACCGCACCATGATCCCCAAAAGTTGAGCAAAACGACTTTGCCGCGGCATTCTGAAAGGCTGATGTTACCGCCGGCATATCGCTCAGCCGTGAAGTCGGCAGCCTGGTGGCCTTGCTTCAGTAAGGTTGTCGCTTCGTACTGCTGGCGCATGAAATCAGTTAGGTCTGCGGCATTTTTATCAGACTGCGCACTGGCTTGCGCACAACATGCCAATAACAGGAATATCCCGAAATACTTTGTTAATTTCTTGAATGTCATTGTTACCTTATTCTTTATTTGTTAATCTGAAAATGCAAAAGTACGTATAAGCGCGCGATCCCCAAAAAGATTCGATTTTTTTACGTACACTTAAAACCGTTTTTACAGCAAAAAAGAAGTATTTTATTTCAAAATATCGGATTAAATAGTTAATTTTGCATGCGTAGAGTTCTGTAAAGGTTACACAACACACTGAAATATACATCAGTGGTGATAAATAGAGTCGTAACCTTTTACTTCGGAACAATAATTCTACTGTTCATCTCCTGCAAACTAAACTTATTGGTAACTTCTTGTTACAAACTTATAAATCCCAATAACATGCCCTTAATTTCACCATCTTTGCTCTCTGCTGATTTCGGTCATCTGGACCGGGACATGAAAATGCTCAATGAAAGCCAGGCCGACTGGTACCACCTGGATGTGATGGACGGAGTGTTTGTTCCGAATATATCTTTTGGTTTTCCTGTAATGCAGGCCATGGCGCGATTGGCTGAGAAGCCTCTGGATGTTCATCTTATGATTGTCAACCCGGAAAAATTCATTAATGAAGTTAGCGCATTAGGAGCTAAGATAATGAATGTGCATTATGAGGCATGCGTACACTTACACCGCGTGGTGCAACAAATCAAAGAAAAGGGGATGATGGCTGGCGTAACACTCAATCCTCATACGCCCGTCTGTGTTCTCGAAGATATCATCGAGGAGCTCGACCTCGTTATGCTGATGTCGGTTAATCCGGGATTTGGAGGACAGAAATTCATAGAACACACGTTAGATAAAACTCGAAAACTTAAAGAATTAATTGAGAAACGAGGCACTAAGACTTTAATAGAAATAGACGGTGGCGTAAATGTAATAACCGGCAAAAGACTGGTGGAGGCCGGAGCTGACGTTTTAGTAGCAGGCAGTGCGGTGTTTAATGCAGCTAATCCTAAGGCCGAAATAGAATTGTTGCATAACTTATGATTGCATTATTGAAGGGAATATCATAGCAACGCTGACAATTGGATAAATGAAACAAGAACTTTCTATATTAAACAATAACGAATTAGTTAACTTGATGGGCATTATACGCCAAGCTCAAAAAGTGGTGATATGTGCGCATCGTGGTCCGGATGGCGACGCCGTAGGGGCGTCGTTAGGAATGGCCGGTTATTTAGAACGATTGGGCAAGACGGTCGATGTCATTTTCCCTAATCCTTTTCCCGACTTCCTGCGTTGGATTCCAGGAGCTGACAAGGTTGATTTTTACGAATTGAACAAGAGCGCCGCAGCCAGCAAAATAGAAAATGCAGACACGATATTCATGCTTGATTTCGGAACAATTGGCCGTCTGAAGGAGATGGGCGAGTGTGTTAAAAAATCAAAAGCGGCTAAAGTTGTGATAGACCATCACCTGGAACCGGATATGCAACTCGGACAATTGGTTATTTCGCGCCCGCACGCCTGTTCTACGTGTGAATTGATTTTCCGGATTATTTACCAGATGGGGGGATACGATGCCTTGACAAAGAATGAGGCAACCGCCATCTATACTGGAATGATGACCGATACAGGCGGATTTTCGTATAATTCGAATTCCCCTGAAATATACATGATAATCAGCTTGTTGCTAAATAAAAAAATCAATAAGGATAACATCTATAGAAAAGTCTTTTATAATTATTCGGAGCACAGGGTACGTTTTATAGGCTATATCTTACATGAGAAACTAAAATTCTATGCGCAGCATCGTGCCTCCATCATGACTATCACACGCGAAGAAATGAAACGCTTTCATTTTATACGCGGTGATGGCGAAGGATTAGTAAACATGCCGTTGCAGGTAAAAGGCATGCGTCTGAGTATCTCACTACGTGAAGATACGGAAAAGGAAGTCATACGTGTATCACTTCGTTCAGTCGGAGATTTTCCATGCAACAAAATGGCTGAGAGATTCTTCAATGGCGGTGGTCACCTCAATGCTTCCGGAGGCGAATTACCATCCCCAATGGAAGATGCTATTAAAACAGCAGAGCAAGCGATTGAAGCTTTCTCTAATGAATTGTACGAGAAATAGAAATACTTAGTACCTGTATTATGTTTAATAAGAAGGTCTATAAATATTGACTACATAAAAACAACAGAGATTCAATAATAATTTATAATTTCGCATAGTTCAAAGTTAATATACCGCTTTAGTATATATTTTATTTCCTGCGCTACAAATTTCAAATATCAATCAGCGACAGCGGGAAATATGCGAATTGCACAAATTTCAAATATAATTTTACATGTCACTCTTAACGAAAGAACAACTGCAGGGTAAAGAAGAAGGAGAATTGCGTTCAGTTGCGGAAAACCTAGGAATCGTGAACACAATATACAAAGACAAGGACCAACTTGTATATGACATATTAGATGCGCAAGCTGAGCTAAAAAGCATTGAAAATAAAGAAGAAATAACTGCTCCTGCCCGAAGGGCGAGAATAGTGAAGAAAGAAGTTGACCATATTTATTCAGCCAATAAGGACCATAGCGAGCGGTTTGAAGCCATTAGCAGCAATGCGGGCGAAGTACCAGCAGAGCAAATAACGAAGGTTAAGGCGGAGGCAGTAGAAGAAGAACCCAAAATTGTCCGCAGAAAGCGTGGCCGCCCCTCCAAGGCGGAAATACAGGCGCTCGCAATGGCGCAAAAAGCCGAAGAAGAGAAACTTACAGATAACAATGCTTCCAAAGTAGAGCAGCAGGAAACGCAATCTGAAGACATGCAATCTGAAGACATTGCACCTGCATTAGTTGAAGAATCACAGCCGATATCTACTGTTGATGAGGATTTGCCAGACTTTATCGCTGAGCAAATTGTCAACCAAAGAGCGGAAATGCAGCCCCCTATAAATGAGGAGCCTGATTTTAATTTAAATGAGATAAAGGAAGCTTTATCAACTTCAAAAGAGGTTATAACGCCGGTTGCTGACGATGATGAAGTTCTGCTTGAGAAAAGAAATGAATATATCGATTTCTTGTTTGATGAGGATATAACCCCTCTTCAGATTGATGAGGATTTTATCATTTTAAATGATATTCCGGAAGATTACAGCGATAATATCTTGAATATCGGCTCTATAAGAGAATCTTCATACTACCAAAGTGATGAATCTACCTACAAAAGGTACAAGGATGAGTATGAGGAGGACGATAATTTAATGGAAGATTCAGAAGAAGAACCGGATGAGTTTGCATTATTGCCTGAGTCAATGAAAGTAGTTGAAGGCCGGGGAGTTCTTGAAATACTCAACGAAGGATATGGCTTTCTGAGATCTTCCGACTACAATTATTTGACTTCTCCTGATGATATCTACATATCACAACAACTGATAAACCTCTATGGACTAAAAACAGGCGATATCATCGAAGGGGACGTAAAAATACCTCGTGAGAACGAGAAGTTCTTTATTCTTAATGACGTTAAAAAGATTAATGGCTATGCTCCCGAGGAAGTATGCAATCGCGTAGCTTTTGATCACCTCACTCCCCTATTCCCTGATGAAAAGTTTAATCTTTGTTCCGGTAAAGGAGATACTGAGTCCTGTCGCATTGTTGATTTGTTCACCCCTATAGGAAAAGGACAACGAGCCTTGATCGTAGCCCAGCCTAAGACCGGTAAAACAATGTTAATGAAAGATATAGCTAATGCTATAGCCAAGAATCATCCGGAAACATATCTAATGATGTTGCTGATAGACGAACGTCCGGAAGAAGTTACAGATATGGCGCGCACAGTCAATGCGGAGGTTATTGCTTCCACATTCGACGAACCCGCCGCACGCCATGTCAAAATAGCCAATATCGTTTTAGAGAAAGCTAAGAGAATGGTAGAATGCGGACACGACGTCGTTATTTTCCTCGACTCAATCACCCGCTTGGCCCGGGCATATAACACTGTGTCTCCCGCTTCCGGCAAGGTGCTGACCGGTGGTGTAGACGCCAATGCTCTGCAGAAACCCAAACGATTCTTTGGTGCAGCCCGCAACATCGAAGGTGGTGGTTCACTGACAATTATTGCGACTGCTTTAATCGATACTGGTTCCAAAATGGATGAGGTTATCTTTGAGGAATTCAAGGGTACTGGAAATATGGAGCTACAACTGGATCGCACCTTGGCTAACAAACGTATTTTCCCGGCTGTTAACATTGTTGCTTCAAGTACTCGTCGTGATGATTTGTTACAAAGTCAGCAAACCCTCAACCGCATGTGGGTATTACGCAACTACATTTCAGACATGACAGCAATAGAGGCTATGGGAGAATTAAAAAAGCGTATGGAAAATACGCTGGACAACAATGAGTTTCTTCTATCAATGAATTCATAAAATTAATATATTCTCCTTTTTACCTGAAGAGACTGTCTAACAAGTTTTAGGCGGTCTCTTTTTATTATATCAACAAAAATAAGGCTTTCCTACTGAATTTCAGAAAGAAAGCCTTTCTTATGTCAAATATTTTAATTAATTAGGGGCAGACAAATAAACTAAGAATCTGGGGGGCAACGTTCTTCTATAGCCTTAATACATCTCTAATGGTTGGTAATAATTATGGATATATTCCAATAATCCATCACTTCGCTCACGACATGGATATTTTATGCCATTCACTGAAATAAATGGAGTAATCCCCAGCCTTTTTCTTGCTTCGGCATTTAGGATTGCCATTTTTACATTGGTTTTATCATTATACCATGGCGAGCGCATCCATTGTGGATCGCTTTTTATCTTGTTCCTTGTCTTGATAAATAGATCTCGTTTAGTTTTCTGTATGGTATAATCGCTATTATTTACTTCTGTAATTACTTGATTTTCTACATTAAAGATAGATTGAGCATGAAAAGTATGTGTACCGGTTTTATCCTGAGCATATAAGACCAATCCAGGAAGACCTACAAATTTCCATGGACCAGAAGATACGGGAATATCATCTGTATACCAAACTTTCCATTCCCTCCCGGCATATTGCAAATGGGCACAACGACTTTTATAGTTCAAAATAACGGAATCACCCGGGAGCATCGTCCAATGTAACGAATCCGTTGATTCTGTATAAGAAAAGAAGGAGGGGTGCAAAGCTTCCTCTATGGTCAGAAATCCCTCATGTGGGTAATTCTGTAAAACCCATAAATGCTCATCCCTGAGGCAATTCTCTTTTTTCAACTCTTGCATCTCACGGGGAAGGTATTTCTTTTGAGAAGTATAAGTAGAAAGGTCGCCATATTTGCAAATACTCTCTCCTACTTCAAGGACACTGAGGAAAGAATCCACTGCAGCCATATGATCTTTGTCCATGGTTTGTATATAATGTGTATACAGGCAGCAAAACGAAGTTTTGTCAATTCCATTTTGCTGAGCATTGCAGAATAGAATGGAAAGCAGGTATAATGGAAAGAAACAGATTGATTTGTACTTATTCATAGCATTCGATCTTTAGATGTTTGATTATTTGTTTTTTTGATAAATTTCTTATTTTGGGTTGTTCCAAATTCATTTGAAGAGAGAATAGAACAGGATTTTTCCAATTTAATTAGCTTCAGTTTTATTGATTTTTAAAATTAAACAATTTGATCTAAGGCATATATATAAATGAAATTAGAAATTCCCTGCCACGTAACCGATAATCATAGTTATAAGAATTCAGTCCGCTATACACCGTATAGCTATAATCCTTTTTATTCAGCAGGTTGTTCATCTCCATACGCAGACGAATATTCTTCTTGTTGAACTTATATTCCGCACGGGCATCGAGCAACACGGCTGTTTTATGGTTGCCATCGGTCAACCTCGTGTAACGCCACTCTCCACCGGTACGGAAATTCAAGATATTCACCGGACTGTAAGTCAGATTGAAGCGCTGGCTGTAATTCGTATAGTTGTTACGTCTATCCGGCAGATTTTGCAACGTGACCGATCCCTCGGCACGGTAGAAAGCGTCCAACTGCATAATGGGATTTGTACGCACCTCCACATAGCCACCATATCCGCGACCATAAACCGTGGTATGCTTGCCCGAAGAAAGCATTTGTGCGTCCGACCAAATATAATGCCCTCCGACGACGATATTTGTCTTGGCTGCCAACAGATATTTTGACAACTTGGCATCTATATAGATGTTGTCGCCGGTATTCTCCGCCTGTTGCTCCGTCAACGACAAGTCGTTCCCATTCATATCCTGTCCGTGAATGATATTGTTGAAACTACGCGTATAGCTGACACTGGTATTAAAGAACCAGAACGACAAAGGCGATTGCCATTCATAGGCCAGTCTCGAACGGCTGGTACGGCTGGTGCCAAAGATACCGGAACGTGTCTGTACCGTGTGATAATCGGTCTGGACGGGATTGCCTAAAAGCGAGAAATAATCTCCATAATTGTGCCACCAGTCCGTACGACCGTCGAAACTGGATTTCGCATTGAGAATAAAGTGAAAGAACAGGCTGGCATCCAGAAAACTGCGGTTGAACTTCATTCGGCGATCGGCCAAACAGTTTTTGTAATCATTCCTCAAGAACTTCAGTGGTACATCCGCTCCGATGCGGAACCGGCGGTCGGCAGTTTGAAAATCGATGCTTGGAGCCGCATTCAATTGCATGTCATAGCCAGCAAGGTCATTACCGACAGGTGCAGGCTCACGCACTAATTCCGTTGACAGGGAACCTGCATTCAGCATAAAAGTGACCGGAAGGGCAAGAGTGAGGCCAGGCAACACCTCGTAGCCTGTATAGAACCATTCACGTGACTTGAACATGCGGCTCTTAGCCTGTTGGAGCGCAAACCTTTCATTCCCGAGGCTGATGTCCAACGTTCCTTCGGGGGATTCAGAGTATTGCAGGTCGCTCTTAAAACGCCATTTCCAACTTTTCTGTTTTCGAACCAATGAGAATGCATTACGCAGTCCCAACGCGTTCTGTTCCTGCACTTGCCGATATTCGTCACTACCCGTAGCGACATCACCTTCAGCATCCGCAAAATGCCCATACATGGAAAACATGTTCTCCACCAGCTGTTTGTCCTTATTGGAGCGGAACTCTATGTCGACAGTGGCTTTATGCTTCTTGTGTATGAAGTCCGACTGCTCCCGGGTTTCATAAAGAACTTCCCCTATAGGGTATTGTGAACCGGCCGTATAGCCATAATCCGTCTTTTCATGGGTATAATTGGCATTTATCTTCAACTGGTTGTCGTCGCTCAACCGCTGCAGGACATTTGCGCTGAACGACTCGTTACGTCTGTCCTTGTAACGATATTCAGCAAAGGGCGGCCGGCCGCCAGAGAGCAGCGGAAGCACCTGTTCCGCACCGGAATTCCATGATATGGCCCCAAAATGGCTTACCGATTCATCGACACCCAGCCGTCCTTCATTGGCAAGTTTCAAGGTAGTAAGCAATTGGAATTGCTTGCGGAACAGCATGGCCGTGCCGCTCAGGCCGTAAAGCGGGTGGCTTTCATCTTCCATACCGGCCCGCACCTCGTATGTGCCGAAGGGTTTGATCTTGGCCTTATTCGACAACCGGATGTTCAGTGCCACATCATTGGTCAATTCATTTTTATCTACCTTGTTGTGTTGGTGATGGCGCAGGACTTCCACTCCGGTTACTTTGTCCACGGGAATATTTCGTGTCGCCAGGTTGTAGCGACCGCCAAGCAAGTTCAGTCCTTCGATATAGAACTGGCTGATGTCGCGTCCCATATAGCTGATAGCCCCCCCCCTCACTGACAGAGATTCCCGGGATGCGTTTCAGCCCATCCTCCAGACTGGCGTCCGTGCCGGTTGTGAATGTCCCCATATTGAAGCGCAAGGTGTCTCCTTGTTGCGTCACGGGTGGGGCTTTTATGATGACTTCACGTAAGGTTTCGTCACCCGGTTTCATTATAGTGGATAACGAGGCTTTTCCAACAGGTAAGTCATGGGTCTGTTTTTGATAATTCAGTTTGCGAAAGCAGACCGTGAGCGGGCGTTTGGCATAGGCCTCGGGTATGTTCAATTTATAACTTCCGTCCGATTTACAGCTTCCGAAAACCACACACACCTCACCATCATACACATTCACCATGACGCCAGCTAAAGGTTTTCCACCTTCGGCCGTCACCTTTCCGCCCAACATGCGCTGGGCGGAAGCCATGAATATGCCGAACATAACGGCAAGGGAGGTAAGAAGAACTCGTTTGCAGGCGTTTGTCATTTCAGTTCAAGCGGTTAGAAGTAATTGAAGGTATAACGCATCAAGCCTATTGAAATATCATTTCACTCTGATTTTTCTATAATGAAACTTGTGTTATTTAATTGCAAATATATACCATTTTATAAAACAATCAAAACTAATAACATAATTATTGAATTTAATGTGGCAAATATTAGTGTGACCAGAGAGTTCGTGCCATTTTTGCCTCTGCTAACGCTCCGGCAACGAACACGCCGTTCCCGCTTGGTAATCATCTTGTCGGTCTTGATAAAAAGGGTCTGACGGCGGTGTGTCACACGGATGTAGACCGAGTAGAAACCATCCGCACGAGGCCGTCTTACCACTGCTTTGAACGTTGCCATTTGAGATTGTATGTTATTGTTTTGTTTATCATAGAATTGCGAGTGGACAACACGTGGACAACAACCCTCTGAAAATGGTACATATTTTGGACAACATTTCCGTTCATTAGTACACACTATCGTGTTCAAATGCACATACCGTCTAAAAATACCTTAGGCGATAAGCCTCTGTGGTAGAGGGCTTATCGCCTAAGTGACTTATTTTAAGAGGGGATTGCTTAATCCTCGATGGCTGCCTGCGCCGCAGCTACGCGGGCGATGGGCACACGGAAGGGAGAGCAACTTACATAATTAAGACCTACCTTGTGGCAGAACTTAACAGAAGAGGGCTCACCGCCGTGCTCACCGCAGATACCGCACTTCAAGTTAGGACGTGCAGAACGTCCCTTGTCGACTGCCATCTGGATAAGCTGACCTACACCATTCTGGTCCAATACCTGGAAGGGGTCTACCTTCAGGATTTTCTTCTCAAGATATACGGGCAAGAAGCTGGCAATGTCGTCGCGAGAGTAACCGAAAGTCATCTGCGTCAAGTCATTAGTTCCGAAGCTGAAATACTCGGCGTGAGTAGCAATACGGTCGGCAGTCAGAGCTGCGCGGGGTATTTCAATCATAGTGCCAACTTTGAAGGGGATTTCCATTCCTTCTTCCTTGAACAATTCTGCAGCTTCAGAGCGAATAACCTCTTCTTGTGCCTCGAACTCATAAAGGATGCCCGTAAGAGGAACCATGATTTCGGGATGGGGATCGTAGCCCTCGCGTTTCAAGTCGATGCAGGCGCTGAGGATGGCACGTGTCTGCATCTGCGTGATGCAGGGATAGGTATTGCCAAGACGGCAACCGCGGTGGCCAAGCATAGGATTGTGCTCACAGAGGCTATCTACGCGCTGGCGGATATATTCCACGGTAACGCCCATGGCTTTTGCCATTTCTTCCTGTCCATGAGTATCATGAGGTACAAACTCGTGAAGAGGAGGATCGAGCAGACGTACATTCACAGGATATCCGTCCATTGCACGGAAGATACCCTTGAAGTCTTCCTTCTGATAAGGCAGCAACTTGGCCAAGGCTTTGCGACGTCCTTCAACATCTTCAGCCAAAATCATCTCGCGCATGGCCACAATCTTCTCCTTGTCAAAGAACATGTGCTCGGTACGGCAGAGGCCTATGCCGACTGCACCAAACTTGCGAGCGACTTCGGCATCATGGGGCGTATCGGCATTCGTACGAACCTGCAACTTAGTGTACTTGGCGCAGAGGTCCATCAAAGCGGCAAAGTCGCCAGACAATTCGGCAGCTTGCGTGCGGATTTCGCCTTTGTATACACTTCCGTTGGTACCATTGAGAGAAATATAATCGCCTTCCTTGAGAACAACACCGTCAATTTCAACAACACGGTTCTTGTAGTCTACATTGATGGCACCAGCACCACTCACACAGCACTTACCCATGCCGCGGGCAACAACTGCCGCATGGCTGGTCATGCCACCACGGGCAGTCAAGATACCTTCGGCTACAGCCATACCGGCGAGGTCTTCAGGACTAGTCTCGATACGTACCATCACTACTTTGTGGCCATCAGCGTGCCACTTGGCGGCGTCTTCTGCAAAGAATACGATCTGACCACATGCTGCGCCCGGGCTTGCGGGCAAACCGCGGGTGAGTTCCTTGGCCGATGCCAAAGCCTCTTTGCTGAACACGGGATGCAGCAACTCGTCAAGTTTGTTGGGTTCGCAGCGGTTGATTGCAGTTTTCTCGTCGATCATGCCCTGACGGAGGAGATCCATGGCAATTTTCACCATGGCAGCACCGGTGCGCTTGCCGTTACGGGTCTGCAAGAACCAAAGTTTACCTTCCTGTACGGTAAATTCCATGTCCTGCATATCGCGGTAATGGTCCTCGAGTTTAGTCTGTATGGCATCAAGCTGACGATAAATCTCAGGCATGGCTTCCTCCATAGAAGGATAGTTCGCCTTACGGTCTTCCTCGGAGATACCTTGCAGTTCAGCCCAACGACGGCTACCTTCAAGCGTAATTTGCTGTGGCGTGCGGATACCGGCCACAACATCTTCGCCCTGAGCGTTTACGAGCCACTCACCATTGAAGATGTCTTCGCCGGTTGCGGCATCGCGGCTGAAGCATACGCCGGTTGCAGAAGTATTGCCCATATTTCCGAAAACCATAGCCATTACGGTTACGGCCGTGCCCCACTCTGCCGGGATTCCTTCCATCTTGCGGTAAAGAATGGCGCGCTCGTTCATCCAAGAATCGAATACGGCGCAGATTGCTCCCCAAAGTTGCTCCATGGGGTTGGTCGGGAAGGCCTTGCCTGTCTGCTGCTGAATAGCATCCTTGAACAGAGTTACAAGTTTCTTAAGGTCCTCAACTTCCAGTTCGTTATCGAGCTTAACACCTTTTTCTTCTTTAACTTTATCGATAATTGCCTCAAAGGGGTCGACATCGTCCTTATTGACAGGCTTCATGCCCATAACCACGTCGCCATACATCTGAACGAAACGGCGATAGGCATCATAGGCAAAACGGGGATTACCGGTCTTGCGGGCCAAACCCTCCACAACCTCATCATTCAAGCCCAAATTAAGGATGGTATCCATCATACCGGGCATGGAGGCACGGGCACCGGAACGCACGGAAAGCAGCAGAGGATTCTCTACGTCGCCAAACTTGGAAGCCATCAGTTCCTCAGTTCCATGCAAGGCATTCTCCACTTCCTCACGTAACAGGGCAATTACCTGTTCCTTACCCATTTTGTAATAATCGTTACATGTGTCGGTGGTGATAGTAAAGCCCGGGGGTACAGGCACACCTATGAGATTCATCTCAGCAAGGTTGGCTCCTTTACCTCCCAATTCATTACGCATATCAGCACGCCCTTCGGCTTTGCCGGCACCAAAGAAATAAACTCTTTTCTGGTTTTCCATAGCGAGTAATTAAATATATTATTATGTGAACTTGTCGCAAAGTTAGGAAAAGTAAGTGTGACTGCCAAAGAAGTTTACGTTTTTTTTCACACACTGGCCTCGTTTCCATAAAAAATGCAAAACTTTAAAATCAATAGTAATTGCCTATATTTTGGCTTCACGCTCATTTTAACATTTCTTGCTTTTCGCCGGAAAAATTCGTATATTTGCAGTAGCAGGAGGCTGTCTAACAAGTTTAGGCAGTCTCTTTTTTCGTTCAATTAGACAAAAAAAATAAGGCTTTCATGCTGAAATTCAGCGCGAAAGCCTTTGTTATGTCATAGATTTTCAGTAAATTTGGGTTGCAACTAAATCACTAATAATCAAAACATAACATGGCAAAGTTAGCAATAAAATCTGACAATAGAAAGCAAAATCTGCTTCTTCCTCCATCACTGGATGAACTTGTTC